>ULTL01035780.1_pt1 | contig 12758 bp, 25 predicted proteins | sample 1957531 | NCBI WGS metagenome assembly ULTL01 (sample SAMEA4835732, study PRJEB28245) | human gut metagenome | biome: gut microbiome; material: fecal sample | place: Denmark | collected 2008 | reverse complement strand
GCCCCGTCTCTCTCATTGAGGCCGTGACGGCGGTCAGAATGTACGGCACTCAGAAATATGGGGATCCGGACAACTGGAAGCAGGTGGAGCCGGAGCGCTATCATCAGGCGATGCTGCGGCATATCTTGATGGCCTGGAATGACCCATACAAACGTGATCCGGAGAGCGGATTGCTTGCCCTTGAGCACGCAGCCTGTAATATTGCCTTCCTGCTGGAGTTTTACAAGGAGGCGCACAATGGGTAGAAAACAAAGCGGACTGATTGCTCAAATTAAAGCGGCGTACGAAATAAAACTCCACAGGTCCATGGACATGCTCCTCCAGATGGCCCAGGACGCGGCTATGATTGCCGCCCACGATGTCCTCCAGCTTGGCCCAGGGCGCGCAGAGGATTTCTGTATCGCCTACCGGGAAGCTATCAACGACATGGCCCGGCGCGTGGTAGACGACCAGATGGACGACCCGGAGTTTGTCTACGCGAAGGCAAAGATTGACGAACAGATCAAGGCTATTGTGGGGCCGGAGAAATTTGCCCCCTGGGAGGTACGCTATGGAGAAAAATAGGTGCGCCGGGTGCAAATATTACCGCACAGAGTACAGCGCATCCAAGAAAGGGCCCAGGATGTGCCACTATTTACTGGACAATGGTCATGGACGCATTAAGGACGGAGACAACTGTTTGTCCTATGCACCAAAGCGAAAAAATAGACTTGACAAATCAATACTTAACGAATATGATAAAAAAGGAGTAGTATAACCTAATGCAAAATGAAGTCGAAAAAATGGAGATCGGTGTAGGTGCTATGTCAGAACTCCTACGAATGTTCTATGACTCTCTTGTCAAACAGAATTTCACACCAGAGCAAGCCATCCAACTGACCAGCGACTATATGAAGGCGGTGTTTGGAAAATGAAATACAGCAATCCCACGTGGGAGCCTTACTTCAAGGACATCTCCCCTACCCTATCAAAGCTCTACTTCCTGACCAACTCAGGGACTATCAGATACATCGTGGCGACTATGATTTTCAAGAAGATGTCTTTTCTTGAATGGAGGAACGAACATTGGACCTGACAAAATACGAGATGGAAACAATCTACAACTATAATCAGGAAGAACCTCTTGCCTCCTGTTATACTATGGATCGTGCTCTAATTCGCCGATTGGATGCACTTGCCGAAAAATACAAAGAAATTACTTTACTCAGAACGGGCGAAGGAATGCGGGAATATACTTTCCCTAAGAAGTGGATTAAGCTCCGCGCGCCAAAGGAACTATCGGACGAACAGCGGGAAAAGATGGCAAAGAGAGCGCGTGAACGATTTGGATTTGCGAAAGAGGGTGTCGACTATGGCGGAGGTGCTGAATCTGAAAAGTGAAGAACTGGTCGAAGTAGGAAAGCAGTATGCCGCCAAGAAGCGAGGGAGTAAGTCTGCGTCTGTGGAGGCTACGACCACTGCGACAAAAGACGAGATTAAGCAAATTCTCAACAACACCCTGTATTGGTATAAACGAGAGATCGTTAAGACCGACGAGGAATGCGCTGAACGGCTGAATGAATACTTCCAGCGACTGTCTGAAACAGGGGAAATCCCAACTGTCGAAAAGATGTGTCTTGCGTTAGGGACTACGAGAACGACTGTCTGGGAGTGGGAAAATGGGCGTGGATGCAGCTCTGCGCGCGCTAACATGATAAAAAAGAGCAAGGAAATTTTGGCTGCTTTGGACGCAGAATTGGTGTCCAGGGGGAAGATACCGCAAGTCACTTATATCTTTCGAGCCAAAAATTTCTTTCAGATGTCCGACGCTGCAACGCTTACTGTTATCCCAGCCCAGCCCCTCGGCGACTCTCCCGACCAAAAGCAGCTTGAAGAGCGGATCGCCGGGTCTGTGGTGGTGGAGGAGTAGCGACTATGGATCACGAAAAGACTGGCGACTATGGGAGAAGTTTCAGCGACTATCAAACGACTATTGCCAAAAATCCGTCAGCGACTATCGACTATAAGGCGTGCCCCCTGTTGCTGTTGACCTGGTTGTCTCTCCCGATTAATCCAAAGAAAAAAGATAAAATGCTAAGGGATATTGAGTGCGCCCGGAAGTTTTGCTCCTGGTGGGACGCCGACAAAGAGCGCTGCGCGGTGTTATCCATCGCCCGCAACAAATAATAATACCCCGGCTTACTCCATGACGGAGCGGGCCGGGGTTGTTTTGTGCCATGTGCGGGCCTCTGGCGGCTTCTACGGGCTGTTTTGCGGTGCTGGAATATAGGGACACTACAAAGGCTGTAAAACGCCGTGTATGGCCTGCAAATGGCCTTTACGTCGGTTTTGCGTTTTGGCATCTCCCCTGCCCTGCTGGACGCGGGCACAAAATAGCCGCCTGGAGGCCATAGGAGGCCACGCAAGCGGCGGGAAGCTGCTGGGGAGTATAGGGAATGCTGGACGGCCTGGAGGCCATAAAAAAACCCACCCCAGGTTGTCCCAGGGCGGGCGCTGGTGGTATTCAAGATTTTTTCGCCGTCTCCCAGATAATCATCAAGGGAAGGATTAAAATAAACAGGATAATCAAGCGGGGGCCATCTCCTCCCGGATTATGTATTTAATCGTCCTGTTATACAAGTCAAGGATCCCCCGTGCTTCGGCGCGTCGCTTGCAAGGCTCGGCCTCTCGCAACGTGCTATATAGTGCGCTGTATGGCTGCCACTTGTGGCCTCGTCCGCCGATTCCGGCATATACGCGACATTTCATGTCTTGCACCCCCTTAAAACGCCGGGGAATCAAACAGATATTCCCCGTTTGCTTTATATCCAGCGTTCCAGGTTTCCACAAGCTCCGCCGCCTCTTTCTTTGTGCTGCAAAGGTGGGCGACACGTAAACCGCCGATGCAGTCAAGCGCGAATTTGAGGTTTTCCCCGGCTTTGCACGAAACGACATAGGCATAATAACCGGGGCTGTATTCCTCATTTTCACGGGGAATAAAAGTTGTTTCATTGCGGTCCTGGCAGACCGTGACGGCCATATAAATTTTACTTATTGTTTCATTTCCTCCATTCTCCCGGCGGGCGGGTCAAGCCCGCGCCGCATTATAAATTTTCCAGTTCTTGCTTGTGCTGATGGTGTCGCCGCCGGGCAGTGCAAAGTCTCCTGCGCTGGTTTCTACGCGCTCAAGATATAGCAAGCTGTTTTCATTCGCGTATTCCTCGCTGATGCGGTAAATCCGGTTGACATACAAGACACCGCCGCTAAACTGGTACGCCGCGCCCTCCTCTGCGTTTTCTTTGCAAAGGATGGGCAAGTGTGTACAATCGTCATCAACGACAAAGTGGATGCCCTCGGTATATAGGGCTGTTCCGTGGCCCGGAAGAAACGCAACCCGGCGGCCCTTGCGCTGTGGGTGTGTTCCCTGGTAGTCCATGTATACGCCTTTATAATCGGCTCCGATGCGGTCAAATTCCGCCTTGCTTATGTGTAGCATTTCCATTTTCAGACCCTCCTCATCCGATTTTATCGGCCATTTCCCGGTGGTTGTACGGGATATATACGTTTTTGGCGTTTGGGTTTGGCCGGTAAACCGTGGCTGTCTGTCCGTCGTCTGTTATATAACAATCGACATATTCCCCATTGCAGAGAGAGACAAACCGCCGCGCGCTTTCCGGTACGTCGTCCAGGTTCCAAAAATATGGGCCGTCCGTAACGCGCTTTTCGTAGCACATGGCAGTAATTACTCGGCCCTTTCCAGCTGCCCGCATATCATGGAGTTGCGTATATTTGGGGTTAATTTTGAGGCCATAGATAGCCAGGAAACGGCGGAATCCGTTATCTGTGCGGTAGGCCGTCCAAGCCATGCAATTGCGCTTTACAACGTATTTATAGCCGCATTCGCTGGTTTTGCCGTCGAGATAAATTGTGATACTGATCATTTGTTTTTCCTCCTTGTCATGGAGAGCGGCACATGTTATTATGGGCTTGCCCTGGTTCGTGGTTGTTCTGGGGTTCTTTCTGCCCGTCTGGCCTTTGCGAGAGGTCAGGCGGGTTATTTTTGCGCTTGCTGGTGTTGCGTGATTTTGCGGTCAAGCCGTACAATAGCGGCCTCTTTGCTTTTTGTGCTTGTCGCGGCCAATCCTGTTTTACTATCTGTTGCAACGATCAAGTTATTGATGCCGCCTTTGTAATTGCGGTATGTGATATATATCATGCTGTCCGTCTCCCTTCTGCCCTGGTCACTATTGCGAGTAGTGGCCGGGGCTTTTATTGCGCCCTCTCTCGCTCAGGCTTGCGGGGCTGATCTGTTTTCTTCTGGAGTGTCCCGTCTCCAGGTTGCGCCTTGTGCAGGGTTCCGGCTACCTGCTGCGCTTTCTGCGCCGTTCCTGCCGGTTTACTCTTTCCTGCCCGGCCTGTCCGGGTGGCCTTGTGTCTTGCTGTGAGTATAAGATACCACAGGCGGCAGGATATGTCAATAGGTTTTTCAAAAAAGTTGAAATATTTTTCAAGTACAAATTAACCCATGCGACACACATATAATACAGAAAACCGGGTTTTCGTGTGAGTATACCCATGTGACAAGCCGGATTGCGGGCAGGTACACCCCTGGGGGATAGTGCAGGCACCCGACCCACCACCTCACCACCAAATTGTGCGACACGCGCAAAAAGACCATAAGCTTGAAAAATATTTCAAAATTCTATTGACACATAAAGAAACAAATGGTATAGTATAGTCAAAGGAGGCGGAACAAATGAAAATTGGATATGTTAGGTGTTCAAGCGTAACACAGAACCCGGAGCGACAAGAGGTTATTATGGAGCGGCTTGGCGTCGATAGGGTTTATATTGATATGTGCAGCGGGAAAAATATGCAGAGGCCACAGCTGCAAGCCATGTTGGACTTTATGCGAGAGGGCGATACGATTATTGTTGAGAGTTTCAGCCGTCTTGCGAGGAGCACAAAAGACCTTTTGGAGATTACGGACATTATGACGGCTAAGGGCGTTGAGTTTATTAGTCAGAAGGAGACGATTGACACAAAGACTCCGGCTGGCCGTATGCTGTTGACAATTCTTGCGTCTATCAGTCAGTTTGAGAGAGAGTGCATCCGTGAGCGGCAGCAAGAAGGGATTGAGCTGAAGAAAGCTCGCGGGGAGTATAAGGGGCGTGTTCCCATTAAGATTGAGGATGCCGATTTTGAGGAGCAATACAAGGCGTGGCGTTCAAAAATCATCACAGCAAAAAAGGCTATGAGCAATCTTGGATTAAAGCCGAACACTTTTTATCGTAGGGTATCAAAGTGGGAGGAGAGCCACGGGCAGTATGACCCGAAGTTGGATAGGTACTATAAGGAGGAAGATTGATGAACGAGTTAATGACCTATGTGAACAAGGAGTTTGGAGCGATTAGGGCGGTTGATATTGACGGTGAGCCGTGGCTTGTTGGAAAAGATGTGGCGGAGGCGCTTGGGTATACGGACACTGACCAAGCGATACGCAGACACGTTGATGATGAAGACAAGCTGACCCGTAGCTTTGACGGGTCAGGTCAGAATAGAGAAATGTATGTCATCAATGAGTCTGGACTGTTCTCTTTAATCCTGTCCAGCAACATGCCTGGGGCGAAGAAATTTAAGAGATGGGTCACATCGGAAGTCCTCCCAACCATTCGCCGCCAAGGATACTACTCCACACTTCCTCCGGAGGAGCTTGCCAAATTGGTGTTGCAAGCGGTAAACGACAAGTGGAAATTGGAGAATGTGATTATTCCGGCCTTGCGAGATGCCGACATTAACCAGTGTATGCTAGTGGCACAGTACATGGGTCTGACTGCTGACGAGTTCAGCAACAATCCGAAGCTGATTAAGAAGTCGAATAAGAACCTGAGCGCAAAGAACATGATTAAGAGTTGGGAGCGCATGGGGTGGCAGAAATACTCGATTGACGATTTCCCGGAGGAATATCGAAACAGGCCGCAGACCATGCTTGCGATTGATAAGACAAGCAGGAAGTCTGAGTGCTACGGTTGGTTTGCTGAGTATTGCGGGAAGATGTACTTTAATAAGTATGGGTACGTCAAGGTGATTGAGCAGATGGAGAAGATGGGCTACATTACTGATAGTAAAGCCGCAGAGTGGAAAAGAGAGTTGGAAACGCAGGCCCCATAAAATCGCCGAAAAACAAAAAAGGAGGTTTCGCCATGAAAGAAGTAGAGGCCCTGGACAAAGTGATTGAGTTCATTGAGATGAAGTTGGAGGCTTGCGGCTCGTTTAAGGACGGACCGGAAGGGGCTGCGCTAAAGTCGGTGATGGAGTACGCCTTGAAATTGCGGGAGGAGAGATGATGGCCTGGATCAAATGCACTGATAGGATGCCGCCGGAAATGGAGCCGGTGATTGTGACAGTTCACTATAAGGATTGGGATAAACCGATGGGTAAAGAAGGAATTGTACTTCCGATTGCATATCATAACGAAAAAACAGGATGGTGCGTTCCAGGTAACGGAGAAAATGACACTCAACCGATGTGGTATAAGTTTATAGTCACTCACTGGATGCCCATGCCAAGTCCGGCGGAGGATTAAATATGCAAAAACTGACAGACAAGCAGTACAATGAATACCAGAGGATGCTCCGGGATAGAGATGCCGGTAGACTACTCACTCCTGATGGCCTACGCATGATTTGCTCCGCACATGAATATGACCCGGAGAAGATCGGATTGCACTTTTTGACGGTGCTGGCGAACTGGAATAAGGTTGATGTATGAGATATATTCACTATGGATGCACCAGTTTTGACAAGTCAAAATTCCAAGAGATAAAAAACGAACCATACTTTTGCAAGCCAAAAGGAGGACTGTGGGCCTCCCCTGTTGATGCAGAGTATGGATGGAGAGACTGGTGTGAGGCAGAGAATTTTAGGGAATGCAGTCAAGACAATTCGTTTTCATTCGCACTGAAAGACGGCGCAAAAGTGTATCACATTCATTCCGTTCAAGATGTAAAGGCGATGCCGCAGGTCAATACTGAAATTACAACACTCTATATTCCAGATTTTGAAAAGATGCTCGCTGATGGATGGGACGCAATAGAACTTCATATGAGTGAATGCGGAGCGCTGTACTGGGCGCTATATGGATGGGATTGTGATTGCATCCTGGTTCTGAATCCTGATGTTGTGGGGGTGCGACAGTGACGGTAAAAGATGCCATTGAATTTGCGCAGAACGAGGAAATTGTGTGGTATGTTGGAGCATTTATGTTTGAGTACCATGCATTTCCAGCGAGAATAGTTTCTGTTGAAGCAATATTCCCAGAGAGCGAGGTTCCGTGTGTTGCAGTTGAAAGCATCGGTACGAACCAGATTGAAAAGTTATTAATAGATGAAATTTATACTGACGAAAATACTGCGTTGGAAAAGGCAGTATCAATGCAGAAAAAATACGGCCACGTGGTTATAAAGCAGGAACAGTACGATGAATATATGGCACTGAAAAATTCCAAAAATTAAATACCGCACCCCGCCACAGGGCGGGCGTAGACGGCCACAGGGTCAAAGATCGGGAAACCAGTTTGTGGCCCTGTCTTTGTTTTGGAGGGATTTTATGACGGTCAAAATTTTGGGAACAGAGTACACTATCACTGTAAAGAAGTACGACGAGGATGAAACGTTTGAGCGGCTTAGTATTGACGGATATTGTGACGGGCAAATCAAAAGCATCGTTATTTGCGATATGTCTACATACAAGGGCTGGGAGCACGAACCGAAAGAGACCATCGAGATTTCGCAAAAGCAAACACTTCGGCACGAGATAGTCCACGCGTTCTTTGATGAGAGCGGCCTTGCGTCCAGTTCGCTCGGTATTGATGGGCCTTGGGCCAAAAACGAAGAAATGGTGGACTGGTTCGCCTTGCAGGGGCCGAAGATTTACAAGGCTTGGCAGGAAGTTGGTGCTATCTGATGGACATCCACATACTGGTAGATAAAGCGTTCAAGCGCGATCTGTCGGATGCGTCAGCGCTGAATGACGCCTTTGATACTTTGCGCTTGTTGGAGCCGGAAGACTTCACACTAGCCCACGAGAAAAACAAAGAAGTCCGCCGCCTGTCAGCAAAATATGCTGCGGAGCGGACGGACATGAAGATGTTTGAGTTGAACAAGCGGAGTTTGCTGTTTGATGCGCCGTATGATTTTGATTGTTTTCTTCGCTACATTGAGTGGCAGAGGCCAAACGATAAACGATTCTATATGCCACGCAGAAAAGTCCTTCTTCCCATTGTAAATGCGTTCCAGCAGGTAGCGGACGGGGAGTTGGATTTGCTGACGGTTAGCCAGCCTAAGAGGACAGGAAAGACCACACTCGGATTGATGTTTGTTCTGTTCCGCGCAGGTCAACACCCTGGTGGGTCTTCTATTTGCTCTGGTGCAGGTAACGATCTGGTAAAGTCGTTTTATACTGGATGCTTAGATATTTTGCAAAAGCCGGAAGAGTATCTGTACTACGATGTGTTCCCAAAAGCGCGACTTGCGGCTACAAATGCGGATGAAAAAACTATCCACCTCGAAAAGAAAAAGCGGTTTGCCACTATCACTTGCCGGAGTATTGACGGTGCGTTGACTGGTTCCACGGAGTCTACGCCAGAAGGTGTAATGTACCTGGATGACCTTGTGTCTGACGAATTGGAGGCAAACAATCGAAACCGCCTCGATACCTTGTGGGACAAGGTACGTGGTGACTTGCTGGGCCGTCGCCTGGAAGGATGCCCGATTGTCGCACAGGGTACACGGTACAGCCTGTATGACCCTCTTGGCCGCTTGCAGGAAATTGCGCCTACAATGGGATGGCGAACTAAGGTCGTGGAAATCCCTGCCCTAGATCCGATTACAGACGAGAGCAATTTTGAGATTGTGTTGAACGGGAAACCGGCATTTACAACGGAATACTATCGGCATGAGCGCGAACTGGTAACGCCCGTCCAGTGGGCAAGCCAGTTTCAACAGGAACCGTTCGAGGCAAAAGGGCTGCTTTTCCCGGAGAACGAGCTGAACCGATATTTTGAACTGCCCGTAGATCAGGAGCCGGATGCTATTATCTCTGTATGTGACACTGCAGAGGGCGGCGGAGACAGCGTTATGATGCCCATTGCGTACATTTATGGTGAAGACGTATTCATTGAAGATTGCGTATTTGACAACAGTACGCCGGAGCATACAAAGCCAGAATGTGCAAAGAAACTTGTAGATCATAAAGTTTCTGTCGCTACGTTTGAAAGCAATAATGCGGGAAGTTACTTTGCCCGTGATGTTGAGGAATTGGTCAAGAAGATGGGCGGGCGTGTAAGTATCCGAACACGGCGTACTATTAGCAATAAGCAGACCCGTATTGAGATGGCCTCTGACGGAATACTCAAACACTTTTACTTCAAAGACAAATCCCTATACAAGCCGTCAGACCAGTATGGGCAGATGATGCGGGAGCTGGTGACATACACCCGAACGGGAAAGGTGAAGCACGACGATTCACCGGATGGTCTTTCGTTACTGGAAAACGAAATTCGTAATTTGACATGGGGCAAAGCGGAAGTTTTCCATCGCCCATTCTAATTTCTGAACAATAAAAAAATTTTATTGTTGACATTTATAGATAAATGAATTATAATTAAGTATGGGTAATTATGCCCAGAACAAGATCACATTTCCATTGTGTGTCGTAATGACGCAAGGCGGTATGAGTATCTGGCACCACCTCCTTTCTCCCCTCCCCCGGCTTGGGTGTCTCCTCCTGCATCCTTGCCGGGGAACTATGCCGCAGGATGTGCCAGCCGAAAGGCCGAGAGGTCGTACCTCTCATGCGGCGATGACTGTGGAAAGACACTATACCGGGTAGCCTAAAGCGTCTGACGGCCCCGGAGAAGGGACATGACGCCCGTCTGCTCATGGTGACGGAAGCGGTGGCGGTGCCATGACTTCCACCGAACTGCTGGGTAGCTTCCATCCGTGGAAGCCGGACGTATGGCCAAACGATAAGAGCCTCAACAGGCCCCCCGGAAAGCCTGAAAACAACCCGGAGCATACCGTCTTGAGGGCGGTATATATGTCGCTCCCGTCCGCGTGAGGGCGGCGGCGATGCCAGACGATTCAATCTTGTGCGCGGGGTGGATTCGTGAAATTTGAAATAGGCGCAAAGGAAAAGGACGCAATCGAACAGGTGCTTAACAAGCGAGGCGCGACAGAGGCCGTGGTCAAGGTTGAGCGAGGGGAGATTGTAGTCCTACAAGTCGAAAAAAAGAAGATTGTTTAAGCGCCCACGCAGTGGCGTGGGAACAGAGGACCATAGGGTCAACTACCGAGTATATCTCGGCGGTTGACCCTTTTTCTTTTGCCTGGAGGTGTGGGCTTGTTAGAAAACACAGTTGAAAAGACGATTTCTTGCTGGCCCGCAGACGGCTTGCATGGCCGGAGAAAAATTTTTACTGACAAGAAATCCATCACGCCGGAGAACGTGGTGGGGGTCGTGGAAAAAGCCCTTGGATACCACTGGAAAAACCGGATGGAGGAGCAATACCTTCTCGATTATTTCCGAGGTAAGCAGGACATTCGCCTGAAAGAGAAACAGGTCCGCCCGGAGATCAACAACAAGGTCATGGTGAACCGGGCCAACGAGATAGTCACCTTTAAGACTGCTTACCTGCTGGGAGAACCCGTCCAGTATGTGTCCAACGGCGGTGAAGACCGTGTATCCGCCCAGGTGAACACGCTGAATGAGTTCATGCGGGCTGAGAGCAAGGACACTAAGGACAAGGAAATTGCTGACTGGATGCACATTTGCGGTGTGGGCGTTCGGATGGTCCTGCCGGATGAAGAAGGCGAGGAAGAGGGCTCCCCTGTTAGTATCTACACGTTGGACCCCCGTGAGGCGTTCGTAATTTATCACAGTGGCGTGGGGCACAAGCGAATGGCCGGAGTGCTCCGCCAGCGGGACGAGAACGGCGTTTGGTACTCTTGCGTGTACACCAGTGATTGGTACTACGAGATCAAGAGCGGGCAGATTGAGAAGCAGGAAGCTCGAACGGTTCCCTATATCCCCATTGTGGAGTACCCAAACAACGAATCCCGCATGGGGGCGTTCGAGGTCGTGGTGCCTATTCTGAACGCCATCAACACCATTGAGAGCAATCGTGTGGACAGTGTTCAGGATTTTGTGAACGCCTATGATGTGTTCCAAAACTGCGAGATTGATGACGATGCCTACAAGGCGTTGTCCGCTGGTGGCATGGCAATACAGATTAAGGGCGCTCCTGGTATGGAGGCAAAGGTCTACCGTATTGCCTCTGAGCTCAACCAGACCAATACGCAGACGCTGGTGGACGACCTGTATGATACCGCCCTGACAATCTGCGGTATGCCGAACCGAAACGGCGGTAGTTCCACCAGCGACACCGGAACGGCGGTTATCTACCGGGACGGCTTCGCGGAGGCGGAGAGTCGGGCGAAGGACACAGAAAAGACTTTTATTCGGTCTGAGCGTGATTTCCTGCGGATTGTGCTCTACATCTGCCGGGAGACCGGGGATTTGGATTTGGAACTCAAGGACATCAAGCCGGAGTTCACCCGGAAGAACCTGTCCAATATTCAGTCGAAGGTACAAGTGCTCTGCGAGCTACTGAACAATAGCAAGGTGCATCCCAAGGATGCCTATGATGTGTCTGGCGTGTTTGCCGATGCTGAGGGCGCATACCGCAGAGGAATGGAATGGGAAGAGGAGCAACAGGAATTGTTGAACCGGACATTGAGGGATGAACTGAATGCCAACAGGGATGCGAATATAACTGTGGAGGAAAGAAACGATGATGTCTCCGTTTCGGAATGACCCGTTCAGCATGGTATATCAAGCATTTCAGAACCTTTATCCAGGAAAAGAGTGTGAGCGCTACTTTGAACCCGACCTGAAAGCGGACGATGGAGACAAGGCGTATGGCCTCACAAATTTCTGCGATGACGGTGAAATCCTAATTTTTGTAGACCCGAATGTGGATATTGAAAACGCGACGGAGATTTTTGCGCACGAGTTGGCCCATGTAGCCGTTGGCTACGATGCTGAACATGGACCGGAATGGGACGCCGCTTTTGACGCAATTCTCAATGAATACAACCACATAGGGGATGAAATGTTTGGGAACGAAGAAGGAGTGGTACAAACTCAGCGACCGGGCGACGGAGCTTCTGAACAGGAAAGCGACGAAGCGGTTTGAGGACGCCAAGGATGAAGCGGCGCGACACGGCTTTGATGAACTCAATGTGCTGGAAGTTACTCGCACGTTATATCAAGACCTCGCCCGTGATAATCAGGAAGTCTTTCTTGAACTGGCGCAAGAGCGGTATCAGGAAACCGAACCGCACGGAGAGGAACCGCCTGACTTAGCGTGGCTGCTGGCGTTGCTGGCGGCTTACAATGCCGTGATGAAATACCAGTATTCCAATGAATGGGAGCGAAAGCGCGACCGGACAGCGGAGGCAATCAATTCCTCAACAGCCAAAGTCACTGAGTTCCGAAGAGGCTTGATGTATTGGAGCCAGATGACGGGGTGGTTTGCAGACGAAGTAACAGACCAAGCGACACTGAAAGCATATCAGGATAGCGGAGTAACAAAGGTTGAGTGGCACACAGTCCTTGACGGGAGAGAGTGTGAAATCTGCAAGGAACGAGATGGGAAGGTTTACTACATCCGAAGTCTGCCACCTAAACCACATCCCGGATGCCGATGCTGGTATAGTC
>ULTL01001001.1_pt1 | contig 12798 bp, 12 predicted proteins | sample 1957531 | NCBI WGS metagenome assembly ULTL01 (sample SAMEA4835732, study PRJEB28245) | human gut metagenome | biome: gut microbiome; material: fecal sample | place: Denmark | collected 2008 | reverse complement strand
CGCCGCCGCCAAAGGAAAGCGCTATTTCAGCCACGTCAGTTTTTTGTGAACGCATGCTTACACGCGTAACAGACGGCTCCACAGCTTTAAACAATACAGCTACATCAACACCTTCAATATAACGTGCAAACGAAATAAAATTGTCGGTGTTAACTTCTTTATCGTATAAATCGCTGTTAATTTCAATAGTGCTTACCGCACCGTCATTATAAAAGCTTAAGGTTTGCAGTACCTTGCCAAGCATTTCTATGTTGGCTCTGGTATGCGTTCCGAGCGCGTCCGAAATTTCGTTCGGGCGTGCGCCATATTCCAGCAGTTTTGCTGCCGCACGCATGGTTGCCGGTGTTGTATTGGCAAAGCGGAAAGAACCGCAGTCCGTATAAATAGCCGTATAAAGGCAGGTTGCCAAATCTTTATCCGGCGTAATATCCAGTTTTTCCACCAGTGTGCACAAAATTTCGCCGGTAGCTGCGGCTTCCGTATTAAGGTATAAATAATCAGCATACTGCGTGTTGGAAATATGGTGGTCAATATTAACCATGGCATTATACTTAACAGCCTGTGCAACCTTGCCGATTCTGTCCAGTGAACTTGCATCAAGCACAACCAAAAGGTCTGCAGCAACAGGATTATTTACATCCGGTTTTACAAAACTGTCAAGCTGCGGCAAAAAGCCAAATGCCTTGGGCAAATCATCATCTACCATAACTGTAACTTGCTTGCCGGCTTTTTCCAGTGCCATTTTCAGCGCCAGCGTTGAGCCCAAAGCATCACCATCAGGGCTCACATGCGGGCACAATACAAAACTTCCGTTTTTTAAAAGCAGCCCGGCAATTTCTTCAAGCGTACAATTTTTACTCATGCGGGGTTTCCTCTTGTTTAATTTTTCTCAGCAGTTCTTCAATATGCGCGCTGTATTCCATGGAAGTATCCTTGGCAAAAATCAGTGCCGGTGCAAAACGCAGCCTGATTCTTTTGGCAATTTCCGTACGCATATAGCCCACGGCTTTATTAAGCCCCTGCCATGCTTCTTCCTGGTCTTTTTCCGTTCCGTACAGGCTTACATAAACTTTGGCCAGGCTTATATCGTCGGTCAGTTCAACGCCGGTTACGGTAACAAATTTAATGCGCGGGTCTTTAATATCCTGCAGCAAAATTTTGCTGAGTTCCTGCTTAATTGCTTCCTGTAATTTTTCAACTCTTAATCTTGCCATAACAAGTACCTGTCAGTCAACGGCAACTTCTTCCATGGAATAAACTTCAAAAATATCCCCTTCTTTAATATCGCGGAATTTATCAAGTGTTATGCCACATTCAAAGCCTGCCACAACTTCTTTAACGTCATCTTTAAATCTGCGCAGGGAGTCAATTTCGCCTTCATGAACTACAATACCGTCGCGTACTACGCGTACTTTGGAAGAATTGGTAACTTTGCCTTCCAGTACATAGCAGCCTGCAATAAGCAGTTTGGAAATTGTAATCAGCTGGCGTACTTCCACGCGCCCCTGAATAACTTCTTTAAATTTCGGCGCGAGCATGCCTTTAATAGCTGCTTCAACGTCGTTAATCGCATCATAAATTACCCTGTAAGTACGTACGTCAACCTTTTCGGTTTCGGCAGCCTTGCGGGCATTCGCATCCGGGCGGACATTAAAGCCAATGATAAGCGCATTGGCAGCAGATGCCAGCATTACGTCGGATTCGGTAATGGAACCAACGCCGGAATGAACTACTACTACTTTTACTTCGTCATTTTTAATATTGGAAAGCGACGATTTCAACGCCTCAATCGTGCCCTGAACGTCAGCTTTAACAACAATATTCAGTTCCTTCAGCTCGCCTTCCTGAATACGCTGGAAAATATCATCCAGGGAAACTTTGGCATTTTGCTGCATTTCTTCGCTGCGGCGTTTTGCAAGGCGTTTTTCAGCAACGCTTCTGGCGGTTTTTTCGTCAGTGCTGTCCAAAATATCGCCAGCCATAGGCACTTCGTTCAGGCCAAGCACTTCAACCGGTGTTGAAGGCAGCGCTTTTTTAACTTTTTCGCCGCGGTCGTTAATCATGGCACGTACTTTGCCGTAAGCAGTGCCTGCAATAATCGTATCGCCGATGCTTAAAGTACCGCGCTGAACCAAAACGGTTGCCACAGGGCCGCGTCCTTTATCAAGCTGCGCTTCGATAATGGTACCGTGTGCAGGAAGGTTCGGGTTTGCTTTTAATTCCTGCATTTCCGCAACGAGAAGAATCATTTCCAGAAGTTCAGGAATACCGGTTTTCTGATGTGCGGAAACCGGAACCATAATGGTATCGCCGCCCCAGTCTTCCGGAATGAGTTCATGTTCTGCAAGCTGCTGTTTAACATGGTCGGGGTTAGCTCCCGGGCGGTCCATTTTATTAATGGCTACAATAATAGGAACCTTGGCTGCTTTGGCATGGTTAATAGCTTCGATAGTCTGCGGCATAACACCGTCATCGGCAGCTACAACCAAAATCGCAACGTCGGTTACCTGCGCGCCGCGGGCACGCATTGCCGTAAACGCTTCGTGGCCCGGGGTATCAAGGAATACAATCTTTTTGCCCTGATAGTTAACCTGATAAGCACCAATGTGCTGGGTAATACCGCCGGCTTCGCGGCTTGTTACATTGGATTTGCGGATAGCGTCAAGCAATGAGGTTTTACCGTGGTCAACATGGCCCATAACAGTAATTACAGGCGGGCGCGGCACACGTTTTGCCGGGTCATCTTCAACTTCCGGAATTTCGGTCGGGTCTTCTTCCGGCGGAAGCGGAACTACTTCCACATCAAATTCCGTGCCAACAAGCTCTGCTGTTTCAAAATCAATATCCTGATTAATGGTAACCATTACGCCAAGCATAAACAAGGCTTTGATAACTTCATTTACTTCGCGTTTAATGAGATTTGCAAAGTCTTTAACGTTAATGCTTTCGCCAACTTCAACGCGGGACGGCCTTACAACCGGTGCCTGTACTGCCGGCTGCTGAGGTTTGCTGCTGCCGGGGCGTTTTTTCATCATATGGTCGCGGCTGTGCATGTTGCGGCTGTCGCGGCTTGCATACTGGCCTTTAATCTGCGGTTTTTCATTGCGTTTTTTGTTAAACTGCTGTTTGCCGCCCTGCTGGCTGCCGCGGTTCTGGTTTTCAAAACGGCTTTGCTGCTGTCCTGCGGCACTGCGGTTCTGCTGGGAACCCTGCCCGGACTGCTGTCCTTTCGGTCCGATAAAAATACCTCCCTGCGGGCGCTGAGGACGGTTCTGCTTATTGTTTTTGCCCTGCTGGCCCTGCTGCAAATTACCCTTGCCATGCTGCTGCATCGGCTGATTGTTCTTTTTATGGTTTTGGTTATTCTGGTTATTATTGTTTTTAACCTGATTTTGATTGCGCTGTTCGTTATGCGCAGGAGCAGGTTTATTACCGGCGTTCTTCGGTTTGTTATCCTGCTGGGGTTTATTTTTTTCAACCGGTTTAGGCTGATTCTGCACCTGTACTTTAACCTGCTTCTGGGCGCTGGCTTTATTAGCGTCATTTTTTGCCGGCACTGCCTTCGGAGCATTGTTCTGTGCTTTTTGTTGCTGAGGCGCAAGCTTTTTCTCCGGCTGAACCGGCTTTTTGGCAAATGCGCGCACTACCATTTCTTTGGCAGCGTCATCCACCGTACTTAAACTTTTAACCTGAATGTTATTTTTTGCCAGTACATCAATTACTTCCTGGTTGCTTTTTCCCAATTCTTTAGCTATTTCATATATTCTATGCTTACCCATTCATCCACCTCCAAACTTAATCGTGGCACTTTTTCTGTATCATTGCTGCAAAATTATTATCCGTAATTACAACGGCCGTACGCGGGGATTTACCTATAGCCGAACCTATTTCCGCACGCGAAGGCCCTGTAATAATATTAACACCGGCCGACTTTGCAAGGTATTCCAGTTCCTTACGGGATGTTTCCGCCGCATCAGAAGCAATCAGCATCAGTTTTGCCTTGCCGCCGTTTAAAGCGCTGCGTACCGCAAAATCACCCGCTGCAACTTTACCTGCCTTTTGCGCCAGCCCCAATGCAAAAGCTACCTGTCTATTGTCCATCGGGCAAATCCTCCAGCAGTTTTGCATAAACTTCTTCCGTTACGGGTTTTTCCAAAGCACGTTCCAGGCGTTTTTCCTTAACGGCTTTTTTTATGCATTCCCGGCTGCGGCAGACATAAGCTCCGCGCCCGGATTTTTTGCCTGTTAAATCAAGCGATATTTCACCTTCCGGAGAACGTACAATGCGCAGCAGTGATTTTTTGTCTTTCATTTCACCACAGCCGACACATTTGCGCTGCGGCACTTTTTTAATCTTCTGCTGTTTCATCAGCTTCACCCCCGGCGCTTTCAAAAGGCTCTTCCTTGCTCTGGGTTTCGCTCTTTATATCAATTTTCCAGCCGGTAAGTTTTGCTGCCAGGCGTGCATTCTGCCCTTCTTTGCCAATGGCAAGAGAAAGCTGGTAATCGGGCACAACCACACGGCAGATTTTTTCACTTTCCAGAATTTCCGTACTTACAACCTTGGCAGGAGATAATGCGTTGGCAACATACTGAGCGGGGTCATCGCTGTATTTTACAATATCAATCTTTTCGCCGCGCAGCTCGTTTACAATAGCCTGTACGCGCATGCCTTTCTGTCCTACACAGGCGCCTACCGGGTCGATGTTTTCATCTTTGGTGTAAACTGCAATTTTGGAACGCATGCCCGGTTCACGTGCAACAGATTTAATTTCCACCAAACCGTCATGAATTTCCGGTACTTCCAGTTCAAACAAACGTTTCAAAAGTCCGGGATGGGTTCTGGAAACCATAATCTGCGGGCCCTTGCTTGTTTTGCGTACCTCTAAAATATAGGTTTTCATTCTGTCATGGTATTCGTAAATTTCGCCGGGAATCTGCTCGCCAACCGTTAAAACAGCCTCTGCTTTGCCCAAATCAATGTAAACATTTCTGTTTTCCATACGCTGAATAACGCCGGTAACAATGTCATTTTCGCGGTTATAATATTTTTCAAACACCATGCCGCGCTCTGCTTCGCGGATACGCTGAACAACAACCTGTTTTGCATTCTGTGCGGCAATGCGGCCAAAGTTTTTCGGCGTTACTTCGATTTCCACAATATCGTCAAGCTCGTAGCGCGGGTCAATTTTACGTGCATCTTCCAGAGTAATTTCATTAGCACTGTCTTCAGCGTTTTCAACAACATGCTTTTGTGCATATACATGCAGCTCGCCGCTGGTTCTGTTTAAATCAACACGTACATTCTGATTGCTGCCAAAATTCTTTTTATAAGCAGTTACCAATGCTTCTTCAACAGCTTCAAACAAAATAGAAGGCTCAATACCTTTTTCCTTGCCTAATTCCTGCACAGCCATAATAAAATCTGCGTTCACTTTTCTTACTCCCCCTAAACCTTAAAAATCTATGTGCGGCCTGATCATGGCAATCGTTTTTCTTTCAAATACAACCGGATTCTTGCTTTCGCGTCCTTTAAGAACAGGTTTGGCGCTGATGGTATTTTCATCATGCGCTGTCAGAACTGCAACTATTTCCTTGTTCTTTTCCCAAGGCGCAAAAAATTTAATATCCACTTTTTTGCCGTAGAAACTTTCAAAATCCTTGTCTTTTTTAAGCGGACGGTCAATACCCGGTGAAGAAACTTCCAGATAATATTTATCCCTGATAGGGTCACGCGCGTCCAAAATTTCCGTCAGCTTTTCACTTACCATCTGGCAATCATCAATCTCGATGCCGCCCGGTTTATCAATATAAATACGCAGATACCAATCTTTTTCACGCACATATTCAACATCAACCAGCGAAATATCTGTTCCCTGCAAAATTTCTTCGGCCATGCCGCTTACCAGTTTTTCAATCTCTGCACTCTGCATAATTCACCTCCGCTTTTTCTTAACCCTAATAAGAGGAAAGAGCGGGTAAAATACCCACTCTCTCAAAAGAAGTCATAATTTTTCTTAATATATTATACCATTATATGCCTTTAAAGACAAGTTATTTGTATCATTTTAAACATTAAAATTAACAAATCAGCCTTTTAAATATGCCAGAATTTCTTCGGCATTGGTATCGGGCTTTGCTTTCGGATAAACTTTTTCAACAACCCCGTTTTCATCAATTACAAAAGTGCTGCGTACAACGCCCATGCTTACTTTGCCGTACATTTTCTTTTCCTGCCATACGCCGAAAGCCTCAATGGCTTTACGCTCCGGGTCGCTTAACAAAATAAAAGGCAGTTCCTGTTTGGCTGCAAAATTGCTGTGCGATTTTACGCTGTCTTTGCTGATGCCGATAACTTCCACACCAAGATTTTTATATTCGCCGTAATTATTGCGGAAAGCGCATGCCTGGCGTGTACAGCCCGGCGTAGAATCTTTAGGGTAAAAATATACAACTACTTTTTTGCCTGCAAAGTCGTGCAGCGATACCAAATTGCCGTCTTTATCTTCCAAAGTAAAATCAGGCGCTTTCATTCCTGCTTCGAGCATTCTTTATTCCTCCTCTAATCTGAATATATCTGAATTTAAAACATTTTATGCTTTCAAGCTTGCAATTGCTGCGGCAGTATCTTCCGCACCGTAAACGTAGCTGCCTGCAACCAGAATATTGGCACCGGCTTCGCGTACAATTTTGCTGGTTTCGGCATTAATGCCGCCGTCAACCTGTATATCGCAGGCCAGGCCTTTTTCGTCAATCATTTTACGCAGCGCTGTAATTTTCGGCACAACGCTTTCTATAAATTTCTGCCCGCCAAAGCCGGGGTTTACCGTCATTAAAAGCACCATATCGGCATCGCCCAGAACTTCCTGCACCATGCAGAGCGGTGTTGCAGGGTTAAGTGCCACACCGGCCTTTACACCCTTGCTTTTAATATATTGCAGGCAGCGGTGCAAATGCTTGGTTGCTTCTGCATGAACAACAATCATATCCGCACCTGCTTTGGCAAAATCATCAATATATGTTTCCGGGTGTTCTACCATTAAGTGGCAGTCAAAAAACATATCCGTTACCTTACGGATTTTGGTTACAACGGGAGCGCCAAAAGTAAGGTTAGGCACAAAGTTGCCGTCCATAACGTCGATATGAACCCAATCTGCACCGGCTTTTTCAATTTTTTTAATTTCGTCCGCCAAAAAGGCAAAATCAGCAGATAAGATAGATGGTGCTATTTTAATCATCTTTTACCACTCTTTTCTTTCAGTAATTTTATTTCGTCTAAAATTGCAAGATAAGATTCATAACGGCTTGCGGCAATTTTACCTTCTTCTACCGCATTTTTCACGCCGCAGACCGGTTCATGCGTATGCGTGCACGGAACAAATTTACAGCCGTGCTCAAAATGCTTAAATTCACGGAAATACTTATAAAGCTCGCGCGCGTCGATATTTTCAGCAAGCAAATTGCCAAAACCGGGTGTATCGGCAAGGTAGCCGCCGTTAAAAGGCAGAAGCTGGGCATAACGTGTTGTATGCCGCCCGCGCCCGATTTTTTCACTTACCTTGCCTGTCTGCAATGCTATGCCGGGCTGCAGGGCATTAAGCATGGATGATTTACCGACACCGGAAGGCCCGGCAAATGCGCTGATTTTACCGTTTAAATATTCTTTCAGCGCTTCAAGCCCTGTTCCGTTAAAAGTTGATACAGTAAAAACAGTATAGCCTGCCTTACGGTAAACTCCGGCAATTTCTTCAAGCTGCGCTTCGCTTACAAGGTCTGTTTTATTAAGGCATAAAACGGCTTCAATACCGGCTCGCTCGGCAAACGCCAGCATTTTATCTGCCAGCAAGTAGCTGAAATCCGGGTCTGCGCAGGCAAAAGCAATTACAATGCAGTCAAGGTTAGCCATTGCCGGCCGCTCCATAAAATTGCGGCGCGGCAAAATAGTTTTAATCATACTTTCGCCGTCAGGATTTTTCTCAAACTCAACCATATCCCCTGTAACGGCAGAAAAACGCACCTGCTTCATTTTACCCTTTATTTTGCAGGTAACAATTTCTTTGTCAGGTGTTTCCACATAATAATACCCGTTAAAATTTTTTATAATGCGGCCTGCTGTCAAAGCTGTTTCTCCTCTATAAGTTTATTGTCACAGTAGAATCTGGCCACGGCGCTGCCGCTTACTTCCACTTTCTGGCGTATGCGCACGCCTTCACGCTTGGTACCTTCGTAAACTACTTTTTCGCCGTCGTCGTCAACCACAACAATTTTTACTTTTTGTTTTTTCGCTCCGTCAGGCACTACAAATTCGGCATATTTATTCTGAGATGCCGTACCGACGCCGTCAGAAACGCGCAGCACAACATCAGTGCAGTTCAAAACTTTGCTGCCTTCTTTAGGCGTAATGCTCAAAACAGTACCGGCAACTTTTTTGCTGCCCACGCTTTGTGCGGTAATGTTTTTAAAACCGAGTTTTTCAAGTGCTGTCATGGCTTCGCCTGATGCTTTGCCAACTACGGAAGGAATGGTAACTTCTTTCGGTTTTTCGGAAATTACAAGATTTACCTTTTCGCCATGGCGTATTTTTTCGTTAGCTTTAGGGGTCTGCTCAATAACAAGCCCGCTGCCATCTTCGCGGAAAACGGTTTCTACTTTGCCAAGCGCAAGTTCTTTGCGTTCTATCATTTTGCGTGCGTCGGCAAGATTTTTACCTGCAAGGTTTGGCACTTCCACCATTTCAATGCCTTTGCTTACAGTTAAATAAACGGCGCTGCCTTCCTTGCGCATTTCATTCCCGGCAGGGTCCTGCTCAAGCACAAGCCCAGGTGTTACTTTATCGTCATAGGCTTCTTTCAGGGTTATGCTAAACCCTGCATTTTCCAGTATCTGCTGCGCTTCAACAACGGTTTTGCCGGTTACGTCCGGCACTTTTACAGTTTCACGGCTAAACACGTTGCCTATAAGCAGAAATACCGCCGATAAAACAACTACCACAGCCGCAAGCATAATTTGCTGGTGCCGTGTAAGCTGGGTTTCTTTCATTTTTTGCAGCCAGCTTTTTTTAGCTTTCGGTTTTGCAGGAGCGGCAGGAACCGTCATTACAATAGTTTCTTCCGGAACTTCCGTTTCATCTGTCACCAAAGCAGATTTTTCTTTAACTTCGTCAATAAAGCTGTCTGCTTCGGTGTAATCCTCCGCTTCGCCGTTTTTCTCCATTTTATTTTTGATGGAATTTAAATCCTGGCGCATTTCTTCCGCGCTGGCGTAACGCTTAGTTAAATCTTTGGCAAGCGCTTTATCTATCACATGCTGCAAACATACCGGCAGCCCGTCAACATAAGTGCTGAGCGGCGGCGGCGTTTTTTCAACATGCATCATGGCAACGGCAACTGCCGTATTGCCGTCAAACGGCACATGCCCCGTAAGCATTTCATAAAGCACAATACCCAAAGAATAAATATCGCTCTGGGCAGTTACGGGCTTTCCGCTTGCCTGCTCCGGAGATAAATAATGCACCGAGCCAATTACCGAATTAGTATACACCATCGTCATATTGCTTATCATTCTGGCAATGCCAAAATCAGCAATTTTGGGATGCATGTTTTCTGTTATTAAAATATTGTGCGGCTTAATATCGCAGTGAATAATATTGCGCCTGTGCGCATGGCTTAATCCCGCTGCAATATCTTCGGCAATGCAAACAGCCTTATAAGGCGAAAGCCTTCCCTTTTCTTCAAGCAGGTCTTTTAAGGTTTTGCCTTCCACATATTCCATAACGATAAAAGACTTGCCTTCTTCTTCGCAAACATCAAAAATATTTATGATAGAAGGGCTGGAAAGCCGTGCAGCAGACTGTGCCTCATGCTTAAACTGGTTAAGAAGCGTTTTGTCGTCATTAAACTGGTCGCGCAGTATTTTTATGGCTACCTGCCTGTTAAGCAGCAAATCTTCCGCCAGATAAACTTCGGCCATTCCGCCTGAACCAATGTGACGCAGGATTTTATAACGTTGTTTTAAAATTGTTCCGTTGTTCATTTATATCTCCTCCGCACAAAAGTCTATTAAAATCACCGAAACATTATCGCGCCCGCCATTATTAAGCGCAAGTTCAATTAAAGCATCCGCCGCTTTTTCCGTATTTTCTTCCTTCAAAACGGCGGCAATTTCATCATCGGCAGCCATGTCCGAAAGCCCGTCGCTGCACAAAAGCAGCCTGTCGCCCGGCTCTGTTTCAAAGCTGAAAACGTCTGAATCAAGCCCTTCATCCGCACCGACAGCCCTTAAAATTACATTGCGCTGCGGGTGGCGGCGTGCTTCATCAGTTGTTATATCGCCCTTGCTTAAAAGTTCAGCCACATAAGAATGGTCCTGAGTTATCTGCCTAAGCAGGCCATTGCGCCATAAATACAGGCGGCTGTCGCCAATATTTAAAGCATAAGCTTTTTTATCTTCTGCCAGATACACGGCAACAAGCGTTGTGCCCATGCCTTCGTAATCAGGCATTTTGCATACCAGGCTGCGCAGATGGCTGTTAGCTTTGGAAGCAGCTTCTTTTAAAGCCGTACACAGAGCTTCTCCGGTAAGCCCGGCAAAATTCTTTTTTTCTTCTTTTAAAACTTTAATTGTTTCCACGCTGGCAATTTCACCGCCGGCATAACCGCCCATGCCATCAGCGATGGCAAACAGTTCCGGTCCGTCCGTTAATAAGGCATCCTCATTAGCAGTACGCACAAGGCCGGTATTTGTTTTACTGACCGCTATCATACAGCGCCCCCTGAATAAATCTCTTGTTATCGTTAACCTTCGCCCGCAGCTGTCCGCAGGCTGCATTAATATCTTTGCCCATCTCTTTGCGGATGGTGGCATTAATTTTATTTTTCTGTAAAATTCTTAAAAATCCTTCAATACGTTTTGCCGTTGGTCGTTCAAAACCTTTTTCCGGTACCGGATTAGCCGGAATTAAATTTACCGATGCGTGCTTAAATTTTAAATAATTACTTAAAAGCTGCGCATCCTCCGGGCTGTCATTTTTATCTTTTATTAATATATATTCATAAGTTACCTGCCTGCCGCTTGCGCGCGCGTATTTTTCCGCGGCAGCAATAACGGAAGGAAACGGAAAGCCTTTATTAACAGGCATCAGCTGAGTGCGCACATCATCTTTTACGGCATGCAGCGAAACGGCAAGATTAATTGGTATATTTTCTTCCGCCAGCCTTTCAATGCCCGGTATAATTCCGCAGGTAGAAACCGTCATATTACGGTAACTCATAAACGCCGCATCCTCACGGTGCAGAAATTTTAAAGCACCCGTAACCTCATCATAGTTAAGCATCGGCTCGCCGCTGCCCATAACTACAATGCGGCTTACCTGCTGCGGGGCTATCATGGCGTTAAACAAATAAACCTGCATAATAATTTCCGCACTCGTTAAATTACGCACACAGCCGTTTAAACCGCTGGCGCAGAAAGCACAGGCCATGGCACACCCAACCTGGCTTGACACGCAAACGCTGTAACCGTAATCGTGGTGCATTAAAACAGTTTCCACGGAATTGCCGTCCTGCAATTCAAGCAGCAACTTTTCCGTAAGCCCGTCCGACGACTTCCAGCGCGTTAAAATATTTATATTGGCAGGCATAACCGTAAATTTTTCATTTAAAACGGCAATATCTGCCTTGGAGAGATTGTGCATCTCCTCAAATTTAAAAACACATTTTTTATAAAGCCACTGGTAAACCTGCGAAGCACGGAATTTTTTCAAACCTGCTGCCACAAACTCCTGCTGCAATTCTTCCGGCGTTAAGCCAAAAATTTCTTTTTTCATAATCACAGCTCCTTGCGGCGCATTACGCAGATATAAAAGCCGTCAACATTATCACGCTGCGGCAGAAGCTGCAGCTCATTAATTGTTTCGCCTGTCAGCGGATGCCTGAACCCGGCATATTCAAACTCTGTATTGGCCTTTAAAAACTCACTGACAAGCAGGTTATTTTCTGCCTGCTCCAAAGTACAGGTACTGTAAATAAGCCTTCCGCCCGGTTTTACGTAACGTGCTGCATTTTGCAAAATGGCTTTTTGCAGCGGCGGAAATACTTTCAAATCTTTTTTATTTTTACGCCAGCGTGCCTCTGCCCTGCGCCTTAATACGCCAAAACCGCTGCAAGGCGCATCCACAAGGACACAATCCGCAGCGCCTGCCCATTCCGGTTTAAATACAGAAGCATCCATCAGTACGGGTTCTATAATATCTATGCCAAGCCTTACGGCATTTTCTTTAATCAGCTCCATTTTATGCTGATGAATGTCGCAGGCATAAATTCTGCCCTTATTTTGCATAAGCTGAGCAAGGTGAGTTGTTTTCCCACCAGGCGCAGCGCACAAATCAAGCACAGTCATCCCCGGATGCGGGCCTACTGCGTGAGCAACAAGCATGGAGCTTTCATCCTGCATATAAAAAGCATCAGGTGCTTTTTCCATTAAAGCATTAAGCCCTGCGGTTTTGGTGCAGATTATGCCTTCCTCGCACCATTTGGAAGGAACAGCTTCAAAGCCTGCTGCCTGCAAAACTTCCAAAAGATTGCTGCGTGTTGTTTTAAGCGTATTGGTTCGCAGGCTTAAAACAGGCGGCAAATTATTGTAATCCAGTAATTTTCCTGTTTCTTCTTCGCCAAACTGCTTTAACCAGTGCTTAACAAGCCACAGCGGATGCAGTTTTGTTAAGGCAAGGTTTAAAGCTGCATCGGCAGATTTATCAGGAAACTGCAAAGTTCCCGCTTCCCTGCCGCGCACGGCAGAACG
>ULTL01002436.1_pt1 | contig 13150 bp, 8 predicted proteins | sample 1957531 | NCBI WGS metagenome assembly ULTL01 (sample SAMEA4835732, study PRJEB28245) | human gut metagenome | biome: gut microbiome; material: fecal sample | place: Denmark | collected 2008 | reverse complement strand
ACAGGCACGGCGGCAACAGGCACGGCGGCAACAGGCACGGCCCGTCACCATACGCTTCCGCCGCGTGGGTGCCGTGGTTTTCCGGGCGCACCGGAATCGCCGCCATACCACAGGAATGCGGGGACATCCCGCAACCACCCGGATATGCCGGGATTATTGCTGTTAAAACAGAAGGAGGCTCCCTCGACAGGAGCCTCCTTCTGATTGTACCCTCTTATCCCTCCGGACAAAGACCGGATGCAGGGACTTATTCGTACTGGCCGGACTTGAGCCGTTCGACCTCCTCGCGGGAGAGGAAACGCCAGGCTCCGCGCTTGAGGTTCTTCTTGGTCAGGCCGGCGTAGTAGACCCGGTCGAGCTTGGTGACCGTGTAGCCCAGGAATTCGAAAATACGGCGCACGATACGGTTGCGGCCGGAGTGTATCTCGATGCCGATCTCCTGTTTGTTCTCCTTGACATAGGAAATTTCGTCGGCGAAGATTTCGCCGTCTTCGAGCGTGATACCCTCGGCGATGCGATCCATATCGGCACGCGCCAGGGGCTTGTCGAGCGTCACCTGGTAGATTTTCTTTTTCAGGTACGAGGGGTGCGTGAGCTGCTTCGTAAGGTCGCCGTCGTTGGTGAAAAGCAGCAACCCGAGGCTGTTCTTATCCAGACGGCCTACGGGGTAGATGCGCTCCGTGCAGGCACCTTCGACCAGATCCATGACGGTCTTGCCGGCATGGGGGTCGTCGAGCGATGTGACATAACCCTTGGGCTTGTTGAGCACGAGGTAGACCTTCTTCTCGCCCTGCACGCGGCTGTCGTTGAATTTCACCTCGTCGGTGGGAAGCACCTTGGTGCCCAGCTGGGTGACGATCTGGCCGTTGACCGTGACCAGGCCCGCGGTGATGAAATCGTCGGCCTCGCGGCGCGAGCAGAGGCCCGACTGCGCGAGAAAACGGTTCAGGCGCATTTCGCCGACCTGCTTTTCGGGCGTGAATTTCGGGTAGGAAGCCGGTTTGTCGTCGTGCTTCCTCGGCCCCGGCTTATAGGGTTTGTCGCCGAATTTACGGTCGCCGTATTTCTTATCCCCGAACTTGCGTTCACCGTAGGCGGGCTTGTCGCCATACTGGCGGCGCGGTTTGTCACCGTCGCGGTGCTCGTAGCGGGGCTTGTCGCCGAATTTGCGTTCGCCGTAGGCGGGCTTGTCGCCGTACTGGCGGCGCGGTTTGTCGCCGTCGCGGTGCTCGTAGCGGGGTTTATCGCCGAAACTACGTTCGCCGTAAGCAGGCTTGTCGCCGTACTGGCGGCGCGGTTTGTCGCCGTCGCGGTGCTCGTAACGGGGTTTATCGCCGAAACTACGTTCGCCGTAGGCGGGCTTGTCGCCGTACTGGCGGCGCGGTTTGTCGCCGTCGCGGTGCTCGTAACGGGGTTTATCGCCGGACTTACGCTCGCCGTAAGCCGGTTTGTCGCCGAACTGGCGGCGCGGTTTGTCAAATGCAGGGCGGTTGTCCGCCGTGAAATGGGGATTGTAGGAGGCCCGCTCACGGGGCCCCTCGCTGGACGGTTGCTCCGAATCGGCAGCATCACGCTGTAAACGCGGGCGACGCTCGACACGCTCCGCCGTAGCAGTCACGGTACGCTGGCGCTTGTCGCGTCCGAAACGCGAAAGTACCGTGGTCGAGTCGTTTTTGTTGTCTTTCATACGTATTTGAATGAGTTTGTGGGGCAAAGGTAATCCATTTTTCCGGATTACGGCATATTGCAGACCCGATTTGGCGATAAAAGACAGGGGCCGTTACAAATTCGCCGCTTTTGCCTTATCTTTGCACCCGTAAACGACGTCCGGCAGGGGTTGCCGGACATCCCCGCCCCGCACCTATGAACATGAACCGCGAAATACTGCGCATCGCGCTCCCGAATATCGTTTCGAACATCACCGTGCCGCTGATGGGAATCGTGTCGACGGCCATCGCCGGGCACTGGGGCGCGGATTCGGCGGCGACGATCGGCGCACTGGCCATCGGGGTGTCGATCTTCAACTTCATCTACTGGAACTGCTCGTTCGTGCGCATGGGAACCAGCGGACTCACGGCACAGGCGTTCGGCGCAGGGAATTTCCACGAATGCACCAACATGCTCGTAAGGGCGATGGTCGTGGCGGCAGGCATGGGATTGCTGATGCTCGCCCTGCAATACCCGCTGGGCGAGCTGGCCCTGTGGGGACTGAACGGCAACGAAATGACGCGCGAATATTTCTACGCCCGCATCTGGGCCGTACCGGCTGGCATCCTCCTGTTCGGGTTCAACGGCTGGTTCACGGGTATGCAGAATGCCATGATACCGATGTTCACGGCTATTTCGGTCAACGCGGTGCATGTCTTGTGCAGCCTTTGGTTCGCCTTCGGCATGGACATGGGGATCGTCGGCATCGCCTACGCCTCGGTGATCGCACAGTGGACGGGCGTGGGACTTTCGCTGCTGCTGCTCATGCTGCGCTACCGCAAGGTGCTGACGGGAATCGACTGGGCCGAGGTATTCGACATGAAACCGCTCAAAACCTTCTTCATCGTCAACCGCGACATCATGCTGCGTACGCTCTGCATCGTGGCGGTCTACACCTTCTTCACGGGGGCTTCGGCCCGCATGGAAGACCCGGTGCTGCTGGCCGTGAACACCCTGCTGCTGCAGCTCTTCACGCTCTTCTCGTACATGAACGACGGCTTCGCATATGCCGCCGAAGCGCTGACCGGACGGTTCATCGGCGCCCGGGACGTAAGGGCGCTGCGCGACTGCCTGCGGCGCTGCATCGCATGGGGCACGGCCGTGTCGGTACTGTTCGTGGGAATCTACATCGTCTGGTGGCGCGACCTGGTGGGGCTGTTCATCGACGATTCGGCCGCAAACGCCGCGACGATCGTGGAGGTCGCCGGACGGTATATCGTATGGATCATCCTGATCCCCGTAGCCAGCGCCATGCCCTTCATCATGGACGGCATCATGGTGGGCGCCACGCAGACGCGCGTCATGCGCAACTCGATGTTCTGGGCTACGGCAGCCTATTTCGGCATCTTCTATATCGGGCATACGCTCATAGGCAACAACGCCCTGTGGCTCGCCTTCACGCTGTACATGTTCCTGCGCGGCGTGCTGCAATACTTCATGACGCACAGCCTGCGGACAATCTACCGCAAAGCCGGCGCATAAGGAAGAGGCGGTGAATCCCCGGGCAGGGAGAGGCCGGAACGGCCCGGGAGAGGCAACGTCCGGAATCTGGAAGGTTTCCTGCGATAACAGGCCGCATATCCGGGGAAAATCACTAAATTAGCGGAACGGAACCCAAAAAAAGCCCGCCATGATCTTATCCGAAAACGCACTCTATATCAAATATATCCGACTGAAAGAGGCCGGAGATTTGCCGCACGAATACCCCTATACGGTGCCCGCGCTGGCGGGGTTCAGCGGGTTGCGGTTCCGCCGCCCGGTGACGTTCATCGTGGGCGAGAACGGCATGGGCAAATCGACGCTGCTGGAAGCCATCGCCGTAAAAGCGGGATTCAATGCCGAGGGCGGGTCGAAGAACTTTCGGTTCGCAACGCGCGAGACTCATTCCCCGCTATACGGGAACCTCGTGCTCGGACGCGGGTTGCAGCCGCGCGACGGCTATTTCCTGCGTGCCGAAAGTTTCTACAACGTCGCCACCGAAATCGACCAGATAGCCGACGGCATACACCGCTATTACGGCGACAAGTCGCTCCACAGGCAATCGCACGGCGAAAGCTTCCTGAGCCTGCTCGAACACAGGCTCCGCGGGAACGGGCTCTATATCTTCGACGAGCCCGAGGCCGCCCTCTCGCCGTCGCGGCAGATGTATATGCTGTGCCGGATAAAACAACTCGTGGAAAGCGGATCGCAGTTCATCGTCAGCACCCACTCGCCTATCGTCATGGCCTACCCCGGCGCCGACATCTACGAGATCGCGGACAACGGGCTGCAACTCACCGAACTGGAGCAAACGCCGCATTACCTGCTGATGAAACGCTTTTGCCTCGACCACGAAGGTATGCTCCGGCAGTTGGGGTTCGGCATCCCGGAATCTTGAAGCGCGGGTCGCGCCACAGGCCGAATGTCCCGGAGATCGGCACAACCGCACAGGCATTTCGCACGGATGCCGCACAGGATTTGCACGGACGTCTCGCACGGATATTACCCTACGAATTCGACGGCACGGACATCACGACAGGCACATCGGCGCATGAAAAATCCCGGCTCCGTGTTTCGGAGCCGGGATTCCTGTAAGCGCAGGGCGGCAGCGCCGCCCCCGCAGGGGATTATTCTTCGCCTTTGGCTTCTTTGAGCAGGGTGTTGTACTTGTTGTACTTGTCCATCATGCCCTCCTCGTCGCGCAGGCGGAAGCAGATCGACTTGAGGAAGTCGAGCGTATTGACGTCGTCCTTTTTCAGCTCGTAAGCCTTTTCGAACCAGGGCACGGCATCCATATAGACGGCATTCACCTCCTTCAGGTCGGTATCGTAGGCAGTCTGGCTGCTATACTGCTTCTCGTTCATCACCTTGTTCATCTCGTCGGCCTTGATCGTGTAGAACACGCCCAGGTAATAGTTGCCTTCGAACAGGTCGGGCTTCAGCTCCACGACCTTCTTGAACGATGCGATGCTCTCGTCGTAGTTTTTCAGCGCATAGAAGATACGGCCGCGGCCGAACCAGAGGTCTACGTTCTCGGGGTTGTCGGCAATGGCCGAGTCGATCAGCGTTACCAGGTCGGCAGGGTCGCCCACGCCCTCTTCGGAGGTGTAGAGCTGCATCAGGCCGTCGAGGATACGCTCGTTCTTCGGGAATTTCCCGATACCCGTGATCAGGGCGTCCTTGGCCAGCATGACATTGTCCTGGCTGACATTCTTCAGGCCGTAGTAGCAGTGGAAGAGGTAGTAGTAGATGTTACCCTCCTCGTCGGTATACCCCAGGTCGATCGCTTTCTTGAGGTACTCGGCACCCTGTCCGAACGACGAGGGGTGCGCCGAACCGTCCACCGTGCGCAGGTAACCGGCATAGTAAAGCAGCGCGGGGTCAGCGGCTGCGCCGTAAGCGGGGCTCGACTGCGCCTGGAAAGCCGTGGCATAGGCGTCGGCAGCGGCTACGTACTCGCCCGTGTCGATGCCCGTATTACCGACCTGCGAACAGAAATCGCTGATCTGCTGCAACCCGTCCTTCGCCTTCGCAGCGCTCTTGGGGTCGATCTCGTAAGCCTTGTTGTAAGCCTCGATGGCCATGGCAGGGGCCTCTTTCAGCACCCAGTCGGTCTGCGTCCAGGTAACGACCTTGCCGTCCTTGATGTAGGCGATGAAATAGGGGTACTCCCACGCTTCGTAGGGAACGTTGAGAAGCGTCACCTGCTTGGTGGCCGAAGGTTCGCCCACGGCCAGCTTCAGCATCGCGGCGTCCATGTTGACGAAGAGGCTCTTCGTCGGTTCCACGGCAGCCTCGTACAATGCTTTGCCACGGTTGATCCACGTGGAGGCCTTGGCGTTCTTCTTCGCATCGGCGATGTCGGCGTCGCTCTTCTCGATCTTGGTGAGGAGCCCGCTCTTGTTGACTTTCTGCGCCTGCACGGCAGGGATAGCCACGAGCAGCGCCGCGAAAGCCGTCAAAAATGTTTTCTTCATAACAAAATTTAATTTAAAGTTTTCAAATTCATTTCATCTATTCCTCGGCCGGCTGTCCTGCTTCGGGCGTTGCGCCCCCGTTTTCAGCAGCCTCCGCGGACTGTACTTCTTCTTCATCGCCGGCAGCAGGCACAGCCATCACCGAGGCAATGGCATCGCCGTCGCGCAGGTTGATGATACGCACGCCCTGCGTGGCACGACCCGCCAGGCGGATCTGCGACACGGCCGTACGTATGGTAAGTCCCGAACGGTTGATAATCATCAGGTCGTTGTCGTCCGTAACGGCCTGTATGGAGATAAGTTTACCGGTTTTCTCCGTCACGTTGATCGTCTTCACACCCTTACCGCCGCGGTTGGTGATGCGGTATTCGTCGAGGTCGGTACGCTTGCCGTAACCGTTTTCGCTCAGCACCAGCACGTCCTGCGTCGAATCGGGTTCCACACAGATCATGCCGACCACCTCGTCGGACTCCTCGATCGAGATGCCGCGCACACCGGCGCCGACACGCCCGATCGGGCGCACCGTCGACTCGTTGAAGCGGATGGCCTTGCCTTCGCGGGCCGCAATCATCACTTCGGCGTTGCCGCTGGTGAGCTTGGCCTCGATCAGCTGGTCGCCCTCGCGGATGACGATGGCGTTCACGCCGTTCTGGCGCGGGCGCGAGTAGGCTTCGAGCTTCGTCTTCTTGATCGTACCGTCCTTGGTACACATGATGATGAAGTTGTTGTTCACATACTCGGCGTCGTTCAGGCGCTTGACGTTGATATAGGCGCGAACCTTGTCGTCGGGTTCGATCTGGATGACGTTCTGGATGGCGCGTCCCTTCGAGGAGCGTGCGCCCTCGGGGATCTCGTAGACCTTGAGCCAGTAGCAGCGCCCCTTCTCGGTGAAGAAGAGCATCGTATTGTGCATCGAAGCCACGTAGATATGCTCGATGAAGTCCTCGTCACGCGTAGCACTGCCCTTGGCGCCGACGCCGCCGCGGTTCTGCGTGCGGTATTCGGCCAGCGGGGTGCGCTTGATGTAGCCCATGTGCGAGATGGTGATGACCATGTCGTCGTCGGCATAGAAATCCTCGGGGTTGAACTCCTCGGAGGCATAGACGATCTCCGAACGGCGCTCGTCGCCGTATTTCTCCTTGATTTCGAGCAGTTCGTCCTTGACGATCTGCATCTGCATGCCGACATTCTCCAGCACGTCCTTCAGGTGGGCGATCAGCTTGGTAAGATCGTCGCGCTCGGCGGTCAGTTTGCCGTACTCCAGCCCCGTCAGGGCGCGCAGGCGCATCTCGATGATGGCCGAAGCCTGGATGTCGCTCAGCTCGAAACGCTCGATCATGGCCTGCTTGGCCAGGTCGGGGGTCTGCGACGAACGGATGATGTGCACGATCTCGTCGATGTTGTCCTGTGCGATCAAGAGACCCAGCACGATATGTAGGCGCTCCTCGGCCTTGCGCAGGTCGTAACGCGTGCGGCGCACCACCACGTCGTGGCGGTGGTTGACGAAGTGCATGACCAGATCGCGCATCGGCAGCAGCTGCGGACGGCCGTTCACCAGCGCGATATTGTTCACCGCAAACGAGGTTTGCAGCGGCGTATTCTTATAAAGGGTGTTGAGCACGACGCTCGCCACGGCGTCGTGTTTGAGGATGATGATGATCCGCAGGCCGTCACGGTCGGACTCGTCGTTGATGTAGGAAATGCCGTCGATCTTCTTCTCGTTGATCATGTCGGCGATCTTCTTAATCATCTCGGCCTTGTTGATCATGTAGGGGATTTCGGTGATGACGATGCACTCACGGCCGCTGGGGGTATGCTCGATGTCGGTCTTGGCACGCATCATGACGCGGCCGCGGCCCGTAAGCATGGCCTCCCGGACACCCTCGTAGCCGTAGATAATACCGCCCGTGGGGAAATCGGGGCCCTTGATGAAATGCAGCATCTCCTCGCCCGTGATCTCGGGGTTGTCGATATAGGCGCAGCAAGCGTCGACCACCTCGCTGAGGTTGTGCGGGGCCATGTTGGTGGCCATACCGACGGCGATACCGCTGGCGCCATTGACGATCAGCAGCGGGATCTTGGTGGGCAGCACCGTGGGTTCGGGGATCGTATCGTCGAAGTTGAGCGTCCAGTCGACGGTCTCCTTGTCGATGTCGGCCATCACCTCGTCGGTGATCTTCTTCATGCGGGCCTCGGTGTAACGCATGGCGGCCGGCGAGTCGCCGTCCATCGAACCGAAGTTACCCTGGCCGTCGACCAGCGGGTAGCGCATCGACCACTCCTGTGCCAGACGCACCATCGCGTCGTAGACCGACAAGTCGCCGTGGGGGTGGAACTTACCGAGCACGTCGCCGACGATACGCGCCGACTTACGGGTCGGTTTGTCGGAGTAGAGGTTGAGCTCCGCGCTCATATCGTAGAGGATACGGCGGTGCACGGGCTTCATGCCGTCGCGCACGTCGGGAAGCGCACGCGACACGATGACCGACATCGAATAGTCGATGTACGCCGACTTCATCTGCTCTTCGATATTGATAGGAATGATACGTCCTGTCAAACCTGCATTCTTTTCTTCTTCAGTTAGCATCTTATCTCTTTAAAATTACAGTCTTTTAACGAACAAAAATACGATTTATTTCCGATCTGAGCAACTTTAAGCCGATAAATATCGCCTCCGCGCGGAAGATTTCCGGGACGACGCCCCGTTTTTGCCCCTTTTCCGGCGATCTGACGGCCTCAAAAAAAATTCCCGGCAGACTGACGGCATCCGCTTGCGCGTTCCGGATCGTTTCACTACCTTTGCGGCCTCTATTTCCCGAACATGGCACAGATAAACACACCCAAGGAAGTACTCGCGCTGGCTCAGAAGTCGGCAACGGGCAAAATGCAACTCCCGGCGGGCAAGACCCTCCTGCTGGCATTCCTGGCCGGCGCATACATCGCCATGGGCGGACTCTTCTCGCTGATGGCGGGGTTCGGGTTCCCCGGGGTGGCCGAAGCGCCCGGGTTGCAGCGCCTGCTCTCGGGGCTGGTATTCCCGCTGGGGCTCATCCTGGTGGTATTCGCCGGGGCGGAGCTCTTCACGGGCAACAACGCCGTGCTCGTACCCGGGGCGCTGGGCCGCAGGTACGGATGGGGCAAGGTGCTGCGCAACTGGGGGCTGGTATACGCGGGGAATTTCATCGGGGCGGCCTTCTTCGCCTATTTCCTGGTGGTGCTGCCCGGCGTACTCTCGTCGGAGCTGTGGCGCGAAGCGGCCTGCAACGTGGCGCAGGCCAAGGTCTCGATGCCGTGGCTGACGGTATTCCTGCGCGGCGTGGGCGCCAACTGGCTGGTATGCCTCGCGGTATGGCTCGGGCTGAGTACCGACGACGCGGCAGGCCGTATGATGGGGTTGTTTTTCCCGGTCATGTGCTTCGTGGTGATCGGCTACGAGCACTGCATCGCCAACATGTTCTTCATCCCGCTGGGGATGATGCTGGGCGCCCCGGTGACGGCGGCGGACATGGTCGCCGCAAACCTGGTTCCCGCCACGCTCGGGAACATCGCGGGCGGCGGCATCTTCGTCGGCGGGCTCTACTGGTACCTCAACCGGAAATAGGGGTCAATCCGCCAGCCTGAGCCACAACCGCCCGTGGCGGAAATCGAAGACCACCCGGAATGCGGAGAAGAATTTTACGCCGAGGAAACCGTCGCCGGGGAGTTTCATCGGTTTGTCAAGCACCACGACAGGCAGCCCGCCGAAGGAGTAACACCCCATGAAAGTGGCGACGGCGGGCATCAGCACCCGCAGGGTCATCCCGCCCGGCGTATGGCCTTCCACCAGATCGACAGGGGCGCGTGACACGAATTTTCCGACCTCAGGTTTGAACGCAAAGAGTGCCAGCAGGTTGGCGTTGCCCAAATCGACGACCAGCCGCATCGGCATCGCACGGCTGCGTCCCCGGTCGTCGGACAAACGCACTGTATCCACGACCCAGAACATCCCCGACTGCCCGTCGGGCACCAGTTCGTAGGCCTCCCACCCGTCGCCGGGCTGCGGCAGGCTCCCGGATGAGAGCGGGCGGAAAATGCCGCGGCGGACATCGAGCTCGAAAATACCGGGCGCGGCCACGCTGTCGGTCGTGAAGGTATGGAGCGGGTAGAGCAGGTCGCAGGGCCTGCGTCGCCTGAGGTCGACGACATAGCTCTCGCGCAAACTGCGCGTATCCCCCACCCTGAGCCCCGGCGCCAGTTTATAGCGGGCCGAATAGTCCGTGCCGCCGGCCATGCGGAAACGCACGGGACGTTCGAGTTCGACGGGTTCGAAAAGCCCGGGGTGCGACCAGACCAGCGCGCTGTCGATCAGCGGAAAATAGACGCCCGATTCGAGGAACACCCGCACCGGTATGGAATCCCCTACGAAAGACGCCGCATAGAGCAGATCGCGCTCGCAGGTAAGCTCCCATGCCGTGCCGGAAGGCTGTTGCCCGGCCGGGCTTCCGGCTCCGGGAACCGAACCGGGCATATCCGCCGCAGGGCGGTCATGTCCGGCGGCAGGGGTATGCCCGCCCGCCGGCGACGGGTCTTCCGGCGCCGCAGCCAGCATCGCCGCGGGGATGGCGACGGACAACAGCAGCATAATCGGCCGGCGGAACATGGTCAGCGGAAGTCGATGAATTCGTACCCGGCGTAGTTATCCTTCGCAAAGGCCTTGAGCGGCGTTTCGAGGGGCTTGATGCCCAGCACCGAAACCTGCACCTGCTCGCCGTCGTAATCGTAGCGGAGCGACACGGGACGCATCGCGGCGGTATCGACCGTAAGGACGATATTGCCCGCCGAGGAGGTATTCCCCGGCGCAGGCGTCAGCCGCACCACGGCACGGCCTTCCTGCTCGCCGGCGAGCGAGGCCGCATATTCGCTGCCGAGGAAATCGAAGGCATGGACGGGGTTATTGAGGATATTGCGGCTGCCGGTGTCGACCACGTCGATCGTCACCTCGCGGCGGCGGTTGTCCACCTCGTAGCGCACGGCTCCGTCGCAGTAGACCTCGGCATCGCCCAGCACGAGGTAATAATTCTCCCCCTCGACGGCATAGCGCCCGCGCGTGACGTATTCGTCCGAGCGCACCTCGAACGACACCCCGTAGGCACCCAGCGCCCGGAAGCCGTCGCTGACCCCGGCCAGGATCGCGTCGGCACGGTCGGCGGCCGGGACATTATTTGCGGCAGCCGGAACATTGACAGCGGCCGGGACTGCGGCGACGGATTGCATCGCGGAAAGCAGCAACAGGAGGGACAGGAGTCGTTTCATGGCAGCATCAGAATAGGCCCAGCTCCTGCAACTTGGCTTCGAGCGAGGGCATGTCATGGAAAAGGATGTCGCGCGGCTTGGCTCCCTGCTGGCGGCCGACGATGCCGGCACGTTCGAGCTGCATCATGATGCGCCCGGCACGGTTGAAGCCCACCTCGTAGTTGCGCTGGATCATCGAGGTCGAGATATTGCCGCCCGAAACGGCGTCGCGGGCGATCTCGGCGAAGAGTGAATCGTATTTCACGGGGGCGGAGTCCTCGCTGCCCATGCTCCCCGAAGAATCGCCCGTATCGGGCGTATAGTCGGGCAGCGAATAGGCCGAAGTATAGCCCTGCTGCTTCGATATATACTCGACGATGCGTTCGACCTCCTTGGTTTCGACCAGCGCGCACTGGATACGGGTCAGTTCCCCGTCCTTCGAGAAGAGCATGTCGCCGCGGCCGATAAGCTGGTTGGCCCCCGGCTGGTCGATGATCGTACGCGAGTCGATCATCTGCATCACGCGGAAGGCGATACGCGCGGGGAAATTGGCCTTGATACCGCCCGTGATGACCTTCACGTCGGGGCGCTGCGTGGCGATGATCAGGTGGATGCCGACGGCACGCGCCTTCTGCGCGAGGCGCATGACGGGCCCCTCGACCTCGCGGGCGGTCATGATCAGGTCGGCGAACTCGTCGACCACCACGACGATATAGGGCAGGTAGCGGTGCCCGTTGAGCGGGCTGAGCCGCCGGGCGGTGAATTTCTCGTTGTACTCGGCGATGTTGCGCGCCCCGGCTTTCTTGCAGAGTTCCAGGCGGCTGTCCATCTCCGTGCAGAGCGAATTGAGCGTATAGACCGCCTTCTTGGGGTCGGTGATGATGGCATCGTCCTCGGACTCCATCTTGGCGAGGAAATGGCGCTCGATCTTGGCATAGAGCGAGAACTCGACCATCTTGGGGTCTATCATCACGAACTTGAGCTGCGCGGGGTGCTTGCGGTAGAGCAGCGAGGTGATGATGGCGTTCAGCCCCACGGACTTACCCTGTCCCGTGGCGCCGGCCACTAGCAGGTGCGGCATCTTGGCCAGGTCGAAGACATAGTTTTCGTTCTGGATCGTACGGCCGATCACCACCGGGAGCTCGGCCTTCGACTCCTGGAAACGCAGCGAACGCACGGCGGAGTACATCGACACCACCTGCTTGTCGCGGTTGGGCACCTCGATGCCGATGGTTCCCTTGCCGGGGATAGGGGCGATGATGCGGATACCCAGCGCCTTGAGGCTCTGGGCGATGTCGTTTTCGAGCCCCTGGATCTTCGAGATCTTGACGCCCTGCGCCTGCACGATCTCATAGAGCGTCACGGTGGGGCCGACCGTGGCTTTGATACGCTGGATGGGGATGCCGAAATTGCGGAGCGTGTCCTCGATCTTGGTCTTGTTCTCGAAAATCTCCTCGTCGCTCACTTCCGAGTCGGAAACATAGTCTTCGAGCAGCGTCACGGGCGGCTTGTGGTAGTTCACGAGGTCTTTCAGCGGGTCGTAGCTCTCGGTCGGGATCGCCTTTTCGTCGACCAGGCGGGCTTCGTTGGCCTCGACGGTCACGACGACGCCCCCGGCAGGAACGGGTATCTCGGTGAACGGCCCGTCGGGGAGCGGCTCCCCGGATACAGGAGCGGCAGCGGAGGGCATCCCGGCAACAGAGGGCATCCCGGCAACAGAGGGCATCCCGGCAACCGGGGCCGGTGTCCGGACAGGTTCTTCCCCGCCCAGGGATAATTCGGTGAAAGGTTCGTCGGACACGGGCGCAGCAGGCCGGACAGCAGTGCCGGCGGCAGGACGCACCGCGGGGCGTTCCAGCTCGACAAGCCCGCTGGGGCCGATCACCAGCCGGCCTTCGGGGCGCGACAGGTCGACCTCGGTAAACTCGCCGTCGTCATCGGATGCGGCGGCCTCTGCCGCCTGCGGGGCTTCGGGCACAATGGGCATGCCGTCGGGGCCCAGTTCCACGAACGGATTGTCGTCCGCATCGCGGCGGGCGGCCTGCGGGGCGGCGGGAGTCCCGGCGGCAGCAGGCCCGGGAGTACGTACAGCGCGGGGCATTTCCGGCACCGGACGCTGCACGGCCAGTTCGAGTTCGGGACGGCGCACGACCACCTCGGGCTCCGCCTTCACGGCAGACTCCACGGCCGGAGTGTCGGCCGACCGCCTGGCAGGC
>ULTL01034081.1_pt1 | contig 13154 bp, 10 predicted proteins | sample 1957531 | NCBI WGS metagenome assembly ULTL01 (sample SAMEA4835732, study PRJEB28245) | human gut metagenome | biome: gut microbiome; material: fecal sample | place: Denmark | collected 2008 | reverse complement strand
GCTTTTAATTTACGCTATAAACTTATTTGCCTTCAATTGCGATATACTTTTTAGCTTCAACGGCTTTCGGGTCTTTTTTAGGAATGCTCAGGCTCAAAATACCGTCTTCGTATTTAGCCTTAATATCTTCTTCGGTAACGGCGCTGCCAACATAGAAGCTTCTTGTCATGCTGCCGCTGTAACGTTCACGGCGGATATAACGGCCTTCGTTATCTTTTTCGTCCTTATCAACGCCTTTAGCAGCCGAAACGGTAAGATAACCGTCTTCCAGATGAGCGCTGATTTCATCTTTTTTAAAGCCCGGCAGGTCAATATCAAGTTCATAACCGGTTTCTGTTTCTTTAACATCAGTTTTCATAAGGTTTTTGCTGTGTTTGCCATATAACGGGTTTCTGCCGCCGAAGAAGTTTCTTTCAAAAGCATCGTCCATAAAATCATCAAATAAGTTTTCTCCAAAAATGGTAGGTAACATCATAATAAAAGACTTCCTTTCAAAACTTGCAATTTATATCAGCAGCTTTAAAGGCTGTCGCTTCTGAACTTAAGGCTTTCGCCCCTTATCGGGGCCTTCCTTCGTTCTGAATATAATATACCACTTATTGTTAGCACTGTCAACAGGTGAGTGCTAAAATTTTAAAAAATTTTTTATCTTTTTTTATTTATAATTAAAAAACTGCCGTAAATTTCTTTACAGCAGTTTCTTACTATTCATTTCCGCAGCCTCCGGCTGTTTAGCCATATAGCCGCTGCCTGTATTACAAGCATTGCCGCAAGCACAATGCCCGGCAGTGCTGTTTTAAACAGCAGCAGCCATCCGCAGGCAGTGCAGAAAGCACATAACGCAGCTGCCCAAAGAGCAGCTTTTTCATTTTGCCTGCACATTTTTTGCAGCCTGCCGCTCAGCTTTATCGCCTCTGCCAGATTTTCCGCATTGCCATCCTTAAAAACAACGCTGCCTTCTTTAACGGCACCGGGGCTGTAAATATCTGCCCGCAAGGCTGTGCCGTCCTCGCAACGCTTAATTACGGCAACAAATTCCCCGGTTCTGCAAAAGGTTTCGGCAAGTTCTTTCTGGTGTTCCGCAGTAAGTTCCGCAACGGTTTTATCAAAACCGGCCTTATTGCCGATGTATTCTGCCCTGTGCTTGGCGCCGCTGCTGAACATAACCGTGCGCACGCCGAGTTTTTGCAGACTCTGCAACGCCGGGGCAAGATTGGTATTAACCTTCTCCCCAACCGCTATAATACCCTGCAAGTTTCTGCCGCAGGTTAAATAATAGGCAGTTTTGCCCTGTTTTTGCAGCTCTGCTTCATATTTGCCAAAAGCAGCAGGAACATCAGCCACAGTACGCACAAATGCCAACGTGCCCATGCGGATATTTTTACGGCTGCACTGTGCCGCAATGCCGCCCCGCAGCGTTACAACGCCGCTGCACGCAGGCAGGTTAAGCCCCGCTGCCGCATTTTTCAATACTTCGCGCAGCGGATGCCCTGCACTTTCCGCAACAGATGCCGCCAACGCCAAAAGCTGCGCTTCACTGATAGCTGCAGTAATAATATCTGTTATTTCCACTCCGCTGCCAGCGGCAAAACTTTCATCAAAAACTGCCATGCTTATTTTGCGGCTGTTATTTAATGTTTTTTTGTTTTCAAACGAATAATTTTTGTTTTGCGCACTCTGCAAGGCAAAATAATACGGCAGAGTATTCCCCAGCATAAACGATCCTGCCCCGGCTGCCATAAGCACGCTGCTTAAAACCTGCCACGAAGCAGCTGCGCCAAGCCCGTAAAACCACCAGCTTAACGCCGCTGCAAGTGCAAGGGCAAATACCGCGGGCAGCACAAACGCCGCTGTTTTATCGGCTGTAATGCCGTCATCAGCCTCCGCCGCATTAAAAATTAAACGGTTTTGCTTAAAATAGCAATTTACCAAAACGGTAAACAGTAAAACGGCAAGCGGTGCAAAACCTGCCGCTGCGGCACTGATAAAACCATGTACCGCATTTACGCTTACAATTATACTGCTAACTATTCCAACAACGCAGGCAGTAAACACAAGCCCTTCCATTGCCGGTATGCCGCCGAACAAAGTTTTTCTGCCGCTTTGCAAAACAGGCTGCGAATAATAAACAAGCGGCAGCAGCAATAAAAACTGCGCCGCAGCAAGCGCTGCCGTAAAACGCCAGTCCGCAGGCATTACAAAAAGCGGCACCGCCGCTAAAGCGCATAAGGCAAGTGTCAGCAGCAGGCAAATTTGCAGTTCTTTTTTAGTTAAATTTTTATTTGCAGCCATTTTCATCATGCCGTTTAACACTTACCTCTATTTTCATTAAATAATCATCGGCATAACGCTCCGATAAATAATTGGTTATATCATTCTGATAAATACTGCCGTTTGGTTCATAGCCAAGTTCATGCAGCTCGCAGCAAAACTTGCGGTATTCCTCCTGCAAGGCATAGTATGATGAACGTATATATTTAACGGCATAGCATCCTGCCGGTTTAACGTGCAAATAGCGGCTTTTTGCTTTTTTATCAACTCGCGAGGAGAACCATCCCGTAGCAAAACTGCCGTTTACAATATTTTCGTAAGGAATTATCTCGCCAGTAACAAAATCATCATACGCATTATGCTTTGTACAGTAATCCCATAAACGCGAAACAACAGCAAATAATTCTTTTTCACTGTTATTTTTTGGTCTGTCGCTGATTATAAAGTATTCTTCTCCGGCGTCTTCAATGCTTATGGTATTTTCCTGCACATCAAACGCTTCTTTTGTCATTTTTAATGTATTGCGCAAAAGGCGGCGGCGGCGCGTCAACACCTCAATTTTCTGCTTCAGCAGCTTGTCCTGCTCTTTTAAAAGCTCCATAAAGGCATCTGTATCGCGCTCATCCATGTAATTTTTTATTTCTTCCAGCGAAAGCCCCACTTCTTTTAAAGTAGTTATAAGGTCAAACATATAAATCTGGTTCAGCGAATAATAGCGGTAACCGTTTGCCGCTGTTTTTACCGGTTTTAAAAGCCCAATATCATCATAATGGAATAAAGTATCTTTGGTTGTATTGCAAAAGGCGGCAAATTCGCCCGTTTTTAAAAGCCTCTGCGAAATTTTAAAAACCCCCTTGACTATGGTGCTGCACCATACTTTACTATTATTATAGCGGCAAAATTACTTTGCTGCAAGTGAAAGGGTGAATTATCATGAAACATGTTTATATGCTGTTTGCGGCCATTGCACTGGAAGTTACAGGCACAACTTTTATGAAGTTTTCCGTTATGCACGAATGGTTTATCGGTTATCCGGTAATGCTTTTATTAATGGGCTTTTCGTACTTCTGCCTCAGCAAGGCAGTAAAAAAAATACCCATCAGCGTTGCCTACGCAGTTTGGGAAGGCATTGGCCTTATGGGCACCGCCTTTATTGCCTGGATTATTTTTAACGAAGCAATGCCGCCGCAAAAACTTTTTGCTTTTGCAATTATACTAATAGGGCTGACTATGGTTAAAAACGGCACAGCCCGCACTGGGAGTGAATAAAAATGGCTTATACAACCGGCATTATATACTTATTGCTTGCTGTCGCAACAGACGTTATCGCTAATATTTTTCTTAAAAAATCAAACGGTTTCCACAATAAAACATACGGGTTTGCTTCGCTTGCCCTTATCGGCGTCGCCTTCCTGTTTCTGGCACGGGCCCTTTTAACGCTTGATTTAAGCATTGCCTACGCAACCTGGGGCGCGCTTGGCATTTTAGCAACCACCTTTGTGGATAAATTGTTTTTCGGTTTAAAAATTAAACCTCTTGGCGCATTCGGTATCCTTACAATGATTGGCGGCATTGTTATGCTGAAAATGTTGTAAAATTATAAAAGGAGAAGGCTTAAAACCTTCTCCTTTTGTTTTTGGTTTTTTTATTCTTCTTTTTTGTTTTTATAAACAAAGTAATAGAACGGCACGGCAATTACGGCTGCGCCAAGGCCCATAATCAGCTGCTGGGGCTTAGCCTGTGCCAGAAGCCATAAGCTGGTAAGCACGGCAATAACCGGAATAACAGGGCCAAACGGAATTTTAAACGCACGCGGCGCATCCGGCATTTTTTTGCGGAATACCGGTATGGAAAGGCATGTGGGAATATACTGCGAAAAACGCGATACCACGCTGATGGAAGCAAGGAACGTAAAGCTGCCGGTATAGGCAATTAAAAGCGCGATAACGGTAGAAGCAATTATGCACCAGTAAGGAGCGTTAAAGCGGTTGCGCTTCGTCATAGCGGCAGGCAGCATGCCTTTTTCTGCCAAAGCAAGGCAGCTGTACGGAGTAACAAAAGACGAACTGATGCACAGCGCGCCGATAGAAACCAACGTGCCAGAAGCAACAATGCCCACGCCGAAACTGCCCGCAATACGCCCGAAAGCTTCCTGCACGGGAACCGTTGTATTGGCAAGGTCATAACCCATTATGCCGATAGCGCAGGCCAGAAGCATAAAATAAATTGCTGCTACAATACAGATAACAACCAAAATGGCTTTCGGCAAATTCTTTTGCGGGTTTTCCATTTCGGAAGCGGCAACGGCGATACTTTCAAAGCCTGTAAAAGTAAAGAACAGCATTACAGCCGCCGTGCCGAAGCTGCCGGGAGTGTATTCACCGCCGGGGAACAGCGGCGTAAAATTGGCGGTGTCGATAAAGAAAACACCCATGCCGATAAACAATACAAACGGCAGAATCTTGGCAACGGTTGCCATATTCTGGATAACCTTAAACAGCTGCACGCCAAACAGGTTCATAATTGCCAGCAATGCAAAAATTACAGTTACAATAATGTTTTTCATTAGCGGCGTGCTTAACTCCGGCATAATGCCGCCCAAAGCAGTGGCAAAGCCAACGCCCATGGTAGAAAACGCAATAATGCGCGTAATCCACGTTAAAAAGCCAACCTCGTAGCCGATAAAATTGCCAAAAGCCTCTTTGGCATAAATGTACGGGCCGCCGTTATCTTTAAACAGCCCGCTGGCTTCGGCAAAGCAGAAAGTCATTGCCAATACCAGCAGCATATCAAACAAAAGCACGCCAAGGCTTGCCGGACCGATAATGCTCATGGCGTTGTTAGGCAAAAGAAAAATGCCCGAGCCGATAATGCTGTTAATACCGAAAAGCACTATCGTCCAAAAGCCCATTTTACCTTTACTCATAGTAACTTCTCCCTTATTTTAAATTAAACTTTATTTTTTAGATGCGGCAACCCTGTCGATAAAACCGGCAAAAATTCTGCGCATTTCGGGATGCTCCTGCCACATATTTTCCGGGTGCCACTGTACGGCAACAATCTGGCTGCCTTCGGCGCTTTCAATTGCTTCAATAACTCCGTCCGGAGCTTTAGCCGTAACTTTTAAACCTTCGCCAACTTTTTTAATGCCCTGATGATGGCGGGAATTTACATACGCTTTGCCGCCCAGAGCTTCATACAGACAGCTGCCTTCTTCCACCGTTACGTGGTGAGTAGGATAGCAGCCGTTTGCACCCTGAGAATGGCGGATATAAGCGTCAGGGTTCTGCGTTGCCAAATCCTGATATACGCTGCCGCCCATCATAATATTAATAAACTGGCAGCCGCGGCAAATGCCGAAAATAGGCTTGCCTGCCTTGTAAAAGGCTTTAAAAATTTCTGCTTCAAACACATCGCGTTTGTAATTGGTCATACCGATATGCATCCACGGTTCTTCTCCGAAAAACGAAGGGTCGGCATCCGGCCCGCCAGGAATAATCAGCGCGTCAAACATCTCTGCATAATCTTCGCCTTTGGCACCCGGAACATCCGGCAGCACAATGGGCAGCGCGCCCAGCTCGTTAATAATATCAACCAGCCCGCGTGCGGTAAACGGCGCGCGCACAAGGTTAGTTACATCACTGGCGTACGGGTAAGTATCAGCAGTAATGGCAATACGTAATTTAGACATATAAACCTCCTGAAATTAAAACATTTTACTGAAACAATAATTACAGCAGAAACTATTATACCGCAAAATTATAAAAAATTGAATTTGTTGAAGGAGATTTTGATGTGAAATTTTTAGTTTTGAAATTCCACTGAATAAGAAATCAAAATCTCACTGAATGAATTTGCGGAATTTCACTGAATAAGCTGAAATACGAGCAAAAAAACATACGCTGCAAAATTAAGTATTTTACAACGTATGTTTTTCTTTCACAACATCCGTTTTAACAACTCAACTGCCGGTTCGTCGGCGAGGTTATTGGTGCCAAGTTCGCCGCGGAAGGCGCGGGCAAGGATAGATTTTTTTATAAGGTCGATTTTAGCAAGAGCATTTTCGGCAAGCTCTTTGGCCTGCTGCTCTTTAGCGAGCAGGTCATCAATAATACGAACAATTTCTGTTTGTTCGGGAAGGGTTGGCAAATTTAGTTGTATATTTTTTATATTAAATATAGATAATTTACCTAAAGTTGCTGATGCTATTAATGTTTTGATAAAACTTTGAATAGAATTTGAACTTAAATAATATGATAAAAATTTATTATTACACAACAAATCAGTTATTTTAACAGCGTTTTCTGTAAGATTAGCTCCGTCAAATTCTTCTGGTATTATTCCACAATCACCTATACATGCTCCAACGTTAGTAATATAAACATCACCTGCTGAAACTGTATAATTTTTTATAATATTCCATACTTTTTCAGGGACAAACATAATATCATTTTTTATAACAGTACCTTGCTTTAAGTTACCTGCTTTTATATATGGATGTCCCGTATTTTCTAATGTTAGTTGCAATCCCTTTGGAACACGCTTACCACCTTTAACAGAACCAATATTCTCTATTTTTCTCTCTTCCCAACTCTCCATACTTACGCCGTGCTGTTTGCGCCAGTTGGCGGTTAATTCACCGGTAAAGGCTTTGTGAAAAATGGCGGCTTTGCGGGTTTCGAAGCCGTCTAAAACATTTTGCAGGTTTTCTTTGGCTTCATCTAGCTTAGCAAAAAGGCTTTCTATACGCTCTACAATGCGTTGTTGTTCGGCAAGTGGCGGGAGTGCCAAAGGCATTTTTTGTAAGATATTGCTATTTACCTGAGCAAATGTTGTCCCTGTTGCATTATCAAATAAATACTGTTCAAAATTTAAAAAGAAGTATTTATATAATTTTCTACTACCAACAAGCGGTCTTATTGCTGCAACTCCTCTACCTAAACAATATCTTCCATCTGAAAAAATAGGTTTGCCGAGTGTGGCTCTAACACAAATTATTAAATCCTCATCAGATGAAATCTTAGTAGGTTTATTTGTATAACGTTTAATCTCAGGATATTTTTCTCCCATATCCGCAGCACCACCAATTAACGGCGTATCTTTTTCATTTTCAGTTATGCTACCTCCATTTGGTGACTGACCCATGATAATATTAGTAACATTTCCCAACCTCGTCCAGCACCAATTTGCCGGTATTTTATATGATTGTTCGGCTTCTGGCACAAGTGCCTGCTGGAGTTTTTCTTCGGGTGTAAGCTGTGCCTGTATTTTTTTGCCTGCCATCAGCGCACCTCCGCAAGTGCGTTAAGTTCTTTTACTACGCTTTGTAGTAAGTCTACCGCTTCTTCAAGCTGGGCGGCGGCTTCTGCTGCACTTTCTGCCGGGTCGGGCAGGTCATTGTAATCCAGCACACTGTCATCGCGTATCAAGCCCAAATCAAGGCTGTTGCCTTTGGCGGTAATTTCTTCGCGCGTAAATACGCTCCAACGCTCATCCTGCACTTTAGTTCTGTCTTTGGCCTCATAAGCAGCTTCAAAAGCGGCAAAGTGTTCTTTTTTAAGCGGGTTGGTTTTGCCAAAGCTGGGCATATTGGTGCGCAAATCGTAAAACCATACTTCTTTGGTGTTGCCCTTATCGGTTGTGCCACGAGTAAAAAACAGCACGTTTGTTTTTACGCCCTGAGCATAAAAAATGCCGGTCGGCAGGCGCAAAACCGTATGCAGGTTACACTTATCCATTAAATCGCAGCGTATTTTTTCGCCATCGCCGTCTGCAAAAAGTACATTATCGGGCAGCACAACAGCGGCACGTGCTTTGCCATTTGCCTTAAGGCTGCGGTAAATATGCTGCAAAAAGTTTAACTGCTTGTTGCTGGTTGGATAGGTAAAATCGTCGCGGGTGGCACGTTCGCCGCCTTTTTTTGTGCCAAATGGCGGGTTGGTAAGCACCACATCGTAACCGTTCATGCTTTTGCCAAGGTTGCTTAAAGTATCGCCAAGTTTAATTTCGCCGTCAATATCATGCAGCATGGCGTTCATTAGGGCAAGGCGGTGCGTGTCGTGCACAAGTTCACAACCGGTAAAAGCGTCGTTGCGTTCAAATTTGTAGGCGTCCTCATCAAGGTTAAAAAAGTCATCGGTTTGTTCTTTTACATAACGATGGGCGGCAATCATAAAGCCAAAGGTGCCACAGGCGGGGTCGTTGCAAAGTTCTCCGGGTTGGGGTTTAATAAGCCTTGTCATTACGTCAATCAGCACACGCGGGGTAAAATACTGCCCTGCGCCCGATTTCTTTTCGCTGGCGTTTTTTTCTAACAGGCCTTCATAAAGGTTACCCAGCCCTTCTTCGCGGGCAGAATACCAGTCCAGCTTATCAATAGTTGTAATTATCTTTTCAAGGTTTTTCGGTTCTTCGATATTGGTAACAGCGCCGTTATAAATTTCGCGTACACGTCCTTTGCAATAGGTGCCAAACAGGCGCAGCAAATCTTTATAATAGTTATAAAGTTCTATGCCGGATTTGCTTTTTAAAACATCCCAGCTGTAATCTTTAATTATTTGCTTTTGGGCGTTTTCGGCAATTTGTTCTGCTGTAAGGTTGCCACCTTCAAGTATGGTTACGCCTTCGGCAAATTTTGCTTCTACGCCAGTTTCTTTAGCCATTTTTAAAAATAAAATGTAGGTAAGTTCTGTTACATACTGGTGGTAGGTAATGCCGTCATCCCTTAATACGTTGCATAAGTTCCAAAGTTTGGCAACAATTTCCTGCGTATTCAAGCTGTTCTGCCTCCATCGTCATAAAGATATTCGTTAAGTTCGGTAATAATGCCTTCGAGGTTATTACGGAAGATTTGGTTAAGCCTTTTATAGCCACCGTTTGTTTTAAAGCGTTCATCTTCATCAAAAACTTTAACATTCATAACCGATTCGTTTAAAAGGTAGCTTTCTATGCGGCTCAGCCAGTTAAGCTCTACCCTGCTGAAGTTATGCGCTTTTTTAAGCTTATCTACCGCACGGCGGATGCGTGCCTGATGGCTTACAAGCGGTGAACCGATGGCGTAGCGGCGCACAAGGCTGATGATGTCTGCCGTTATTTCTTCACTGGTAACTTCACTGACGGCAGTGTTAAGCTGCTGCGTGGTAAAACCGTTTTGTGCAAGAGCCATGCGCAGGCTTTTAAGCGTTTCACGCGTTAGTTCTTTTGAGCGCGTGCAAATAATATTTAGTGCAGCAATTTCGTTAACATTGTTTTTAACAAAGTCTTCAAATGCTTCAATATAATCTTCCGGACGTTGCTCATTTTTGCCAAAGCCGCGTTCGCGGATAAGAAATTTATCCTGCTTATCGGAAATTACTTTGGTATAACCGCCATGCCCGTGCTTATCGTCAAGCATTTCTAAAAGGCTTGCTTCCATTAAAAGCGTATTACGCGCTTCGGCGGCGGGCAGGCTTTCGATTTTTTGTATAAAGCCTTCTACCGTTAAACCTGCTGCCAGGTCTTTAAATTCGTTTACTTCTTCTTTGGTAAGCCTTCGTTTTACACGCTGTAATTTGGCAATTATCTGCGCAATGGCGTTTTTAATATGCGCTTCATCCTCTAAAACTTCCAGCCCGTCAAGCAGCTGGGCAAAGGTTGTTTTAGGGTCTGCCGATACCGGCTGCATGGTGTTTACTTCTTCCAGAGAATCATAAACGCCGACCGGGTCATAAATTTCAAAATGTGTTTTATTAATTTTGGGGCACAGGCGCGTGGCGCGGCCCAGCATTTGCTCAAACAAAATACGCGATTTTACGCGGCGCATAAAAACAAGCGTGGTAATTTCCGGCACGTCGATACCTGTCGTCAATAAATCTACTGTTACGGCAATGCTGGGGAAACGTTCGTTTTTAAAGCGTTTAATTGCTTCCTGCACTTTGCGTTTGTTGCCGCCCGCAACGCTGCCGGTTATTTTCATAATGGCATCGTTATCAATGCCGTAATTGGTGTAAATTTCTTTTAAAATTTTTACTATTAAATCGGCGTGCTCGTCATCAACCGCATAAATAAGCGTTTTACCCTGCATAACATCTTCCGGGTCAATATCACGGGCAATTTCTTCAAGTACGGTGCGGTTAAAGCTTGGGGTAATAATCTGCTTATTAAACTTTTCAACATCAAAGTTCATTTCGTCCTGTAAAACTTCGCTGTTAGTTATTTCATGAGTTACAGGGTCATAAAGCGCAAGCGCTTCGCCTTTATTGTATTTAATACCTTCGGTATTAAATTGGGTTTTTATTTTATGCGGCGCATCATAGTCTACAAGGTAACCTTCTATAACGGCTTCGCGGTAAGTATATTTAAACACCGGCTTGCCAAAAATCTGTGTAGTATGCAGTGCAGGCGTAGCGGTTAAGGCTATTTTAACAGCGTCAAAATATTCTATTACCATGCGGTACTTGCTTTGGTAATCAAGTTGGTCACGGTACAGTAACTCATCTTCGCCCATTTCTTTATCTAAAAGATAGCCTCTGTGCGCTTCATCGATAACAATTAAGTCATAATCTGTTACAGACGGCTGGCGTTCTTCATCGTTATACAACAGACGTTTAACCATACCCTGTGCAGTTGCAATATGTACTTTGGTTTCATCTTCAAAAACAGTGTCCTCAAGAGTTTTTATGTCGTATATATCGTTAAGTGTTTTTAAATCTTCCAGTTTTACTTCGTTAAATACATCTTCTGCCTGTTCGCCAAGGGCTGTGCGGTCTACTAAAAATAAAATACGGTTAAAACGGCCTGTTTTTAAAAAGCGGTAAATCATGCCAAGCACCGTGCGCGTTTTGCCTGTGCCTGTCGCCATAGCAAGCAAAATATTTTTTTGTCCGTTTATAACGGCATTTTCAGCTGCCTGTATAGCATTAAGCTGATACTGCCTTAAATTAAGCCCGTCTTTATCACGTAAAAAGTCATAAGGCAGTGTCTGCAGTGCTTTATCTGCCTTTTCAATATCACTCTCTAAAAGTTTCAGCATACCGTCAGGGCTAATCCATCCGCGCAGCGCCTTCGGCATATTGGCGCTTTCCCTTAAATCTAAAAACCAAATACCTGATTTAGTTTCCAGCTGGGCAAGATAAGGCCTGCCGTTGGTAGCGAAAACAAACGGCGCTTTATACTTTCCCCATGTTGTTATAACATATTTTTCATCTTCGGGCCGAATGTTTTGGGCATATTCTTTACATTGATAATCTATAACAGAAGGAATATCTTTATGCTCTGCTTTTGCTTCGATAACAGCGACAAGTTTTTCACCTGCAAAAAGGGCGTAATCTGCCCTGCCTTTATTACCTGCCGAAGAAAGCGTTGGCCATTCGGCAATTGCAAGATTTTTACCCTTTTGTGGGCGTATACCTTTACCGTAACGCAGGTTTTCGGTATCGGCTTCCCAGCCAACCTTACGCAGCTGAGTATCAATCATGTAACGAGTTTCCGCTTCTGATTTTTGGCGCTGGCTGGCCGCAGCAAGAGCGCGCTTTCTGCGTTCATCAGCAGCAACTGCTTTAGCAGCGGCAGCAATTTTTTCGGTCTCCTCCAGCATTTTTTGTTCTGCTGCCTTATCATCGTTATCGGTTATGGATTGGGCGTCTGCTTCGGTAGGCATAACAAATTTACAATGCTTATACTGCAAATCACCATAGGTCTGCATAAACCATTCGCATAAACTATATGCCATTTCCAAAAGCGTTTGCCCTTCTTTAATATTTTCATAATTTGTATGGGCAGCCTTATTGCGCGCTTTGCGTAAAGCATGCAATATATCAGACAAATCAGGAGTAAGTAATCCTTGCAGCGAAAGTATTTTAATTTTGGTAACAGCATTACAATCTGTTGGAATTTTAATTTTATCATAAGTAAGCATTAAGTTGACGATTGTTTCACCAATCATACCAAGCTTCATAATGCAGGAATTGGAATCACTATAACAATATTTTTCAGCCAATATACCAAAATTAGCCAACACCGGAAAATGTGACTTTAAAAATGCAAAGTTTGATTTCATAGCCCTTACCCCTTTGCCAAAAGTATATATTCATACAGAGTTAATTATATCCTAATATTATAATTATATCATATTTAAAGCTTTAAAATTAGTAAGAGCATAAAATAAAAAAGACACCGGCATTAACCGATGTCCTTAATTTTTAACTGGCGGAGTGGCAGGGATTTGAACCCTGGCGGGAGTTGCCCCCCCTAACGATTTAGCAAACCGTCCTCTTCAGCCACTTGAGTACCACTCCAATTGACTTACTTAATTAGTATACACTATGTTTTGCTGTTTGGCAAGTATTTAAAGCAACAATTTTAAATTTTTTCTGCGTTTCTGCGCGGCCTCTCGTATTCCACATCGCCGTTGGCCAGCGCCCACAGGTAAAAACTGGCTACCGAAGCATACGGGCTGTAACGTTTATGGTACTTTTCTGCCAGCGCCGGGGTTATTTTTTTATGCCCGTACAGCCTTTTAAGCCCGTTTTGAATGGCAGCGTCACCAAAACTTAATATGTTTTTACGCCCCAGCGAAAAAATAAGCTGCATTTCCGCCGTCCATTTGCCAATGCCGTCCAGTTTTACCAGTTCTGCAATAACTTCTTCATCCGTCATTGCCGCAAAAGCGCCAAAATCAATTTCGCTATTAAGCACTTTTTGCGCCAGTCGTTTAATATACACAGCCTTGCGCCCGGATACCCCGCAGCTGCGCAGCTGTTCCTCCGTTACTGCGTCAATAGCCTGCGGCGTAACAGCACCGCCCAGTAATTCCGTAAAGCGCCGCCAGACGCTTGCTTTAGCGTGACGCGATATTTGCTGCCCCGCAATGGAATTAACAAGCGACACGAAAATATCGGGGTATA
>ULTL01016189.1_pt1 | contig 13181 bp, 14 predicted proteins | sample 1957531 | NCBI WGS metagenome assembly ULTL01 (sample SAMEA4835732, study PRJEB28245) | human gut metagenome | biome: gut microbiome; material: fecal sample | place: Denmark | collected 2008 | reverse complement strand
CGCCAAGCGCCAGCCCCGCCCGCCAGAAGGTATGTACAATAAACTTAACGCCATAGGTTTTGCAAACTGCCTGCACCTTCTGTGCAAGCTGCGTGTATTCCGCTTCGGTTAAATCTTTTTCGCGCAAAATAAGCGCTTTAGGGCGCAGTGCGCAAATTGTTTCGATCTGCTGCAAAAACGGCGCGCGGCTTATTTTTCTGTCCGTAACGCAAATAAAATTTTTATACATAACTGCTATCCGTAAGCACCGGCTGTAAGCCGGCTTTTTTTATGCTGTTAAACACCTCGTCCACGCTGCGGTTATCGTCAATTTCAAACTGCTCGTCGCCCTCGCGCTCCTGCTTGCTGTGCGTGCCAATGCCCGTGCTTACGCCTGCGGAAATTTTCGTTGCCGCAATCTGCAAAAGATTATCGCGCACTTTGGCGCCTTCACGGCTGGAAACGGTAATGCCTGCCTGAGGCATAAACAGGCGGTAAGCACACACTGCCTGCACTAAATGCCGCAAATCAGTGCCGTTGGCTTCGGGCGGCAGTTCGTTGCCTTCTGCCGGGCGCAGGCGTGGACACGAAAAGCTGATTTCCGCAGCCGGGTATTTGCGCTGCACCAAATAAGCGTGCAAGCCGCAGGCAAAAATATCACGGCAAAAAGCGCTCAGCCCCATCAGCGGCGCAAACGCCACGCCGCGCATGCCGCCTTTGAGCGCACGCTCCTGCGTGTAAAAACGGTACGGGAACACACGCTTATGCCCCGCCAGATGCAGTTTGGCATAAGCGTCAACATCGTAAGTTTCCTGAAAAACTGTTACATAATCCGCGCCGCATTTGTGCAGGTACGCGTATTCATCACTGTTAAGCGGATATACCTCAAGCCCCACAACGGCAAAATACTTGCGCGCCAGCCTTACGGCGGAGGCAATATATTCCACGCCGCTCATGCTGCGGCTTTCGCCGGTTAAAAGCAAAATTTCACGCAGGCCGGTGGCGGCTATGGCCAGCATTTCGCGTTCCATGCCGTCTTCGTTCAGCTTTAAGCGGTTAATTTTGTTATGGCAGTTAAAGCCGCAGTACACGCAGTAATTTTCGCAGTAATTGGCAAGGTACAGCGGCGTAAAAATGCTGCGTGCCGCGCCGAACCATTTAAAGGTAAGCTGCCTTGCCTGCTGCGCCATTTCTTCCAAAAACGGCAGCGCCGCCGGTGAAAGAAGCGCCGCAAAATCCTGTACCGTTTTGTGTTTGCGCATAAGCGCAGCCTTTACGTCCCGCTCCGTAAATGCGTTAAAATCCACGCTGTCAGCCGCGTGCTGCACCTCATCCAAAATATCCGATTCTATTACTTCCATTCCCGGCAGGTAGGCCATGCAGTCCTGCGCAGCTGCCGCAAGGCTTTGTTTTTCCGTCATCAACGTCACTCCCCTATAAAGCCTGTCAGCGGGCTGCTTGCCGACGCGCGCCCGGTTACTGCGCCAAGCCCGGCAAGGTAAGCTTTGCGCCCGGCGTTAATGGCCAGCTTAAACGCTTCCGCCATGGCGGGAATATTACCGCTGGTGGCAAGGGCAGTGTTGGCCATTACTGCAGCCGCGCCCATTTCCATTGCTTCGCACGCCTGCGAAGGAGAGCCGATACCGGCATCGACGATAACTGGCAAATCAATTTCATCAATTAAAATCTGTATAAATTCTTTCGTCACAAGTCCCATGTTGCTGCCGATAGGCGCGCCAAGCGGCATTACGCAGGCAGCACCGGCGTTTGCCAGGTCGCGCGCGGCGTTTAAATCGGGGTACATATAGGGCATTACCACAAAGCCCTCTGCCGCCAAAATTTCCGTTGCCTTAATTGTTTCGTAATTATCTGGCAGCAGGTATTTGCTGTCGCGGATTACTTCTATCTTTACAAAATCACTGCCGCATACCTCGCGTGCCAGGCGGGCAATGCGCACAGCTTCCTGCGCGGTACGTGCGCCGCTGGTGTTGGGCAAAAGCGTAATGCCTTTGGGGATATAATCTAAAATATTGGCCATGCCGCCGTCATTTACGCGGCGCAGGGCCAGCGTTAAAATTTCCGCACCGGCGTTTTCCACCGCCGCCTTAATAAGCTCCAGAGAATATTTGCCACTGCCCAAAATAAAGCGGCTGGTAAATTTATGCCCGCCTAAAATAAGTGCATCTTCCATTGTTATTCCTCCAATCCTAAAATAAGTGCCACAGCAAGGTTTGCCGCATGCGCCGCACATAAGGCTGCCCGCGGTGCCGAAAGCCGTCCGCAGGTTTCTATGCCGCTTTCGCCGTCGCCGCACAAATAAAAGTTTTTGCTTATGCGCCGCGTTTTAATGGCGTTGCTGCGTCCTGCGCCTGCCAGCCCGCTGCACGCAATAAGCGTTTTATCCGCATAAGCGGCAAGCAGCGTGTTTACAAGCATGGCTTTGGTTTCAGGGCTGTCCACTGCTTCGCAGATAATGCCGTCTGCTTTAAAAACAGCGGCGGCGTTTGTTTCCGTAAGTTTTATATTTTCCGTTTTTATCTTAAGCGCGGGGTTAATTGCCAAAAGCTGCTCCGCCAGCGCTTCTGTTTTAAGCCTGCCCACATCGCGCAAAAAGTAATGCTGACGGTTTAAATTGCTTTCGTCCACGCGGTCAAAATCAACAAGGTGCAGGTGCTGCACGCCAGCAAGCGCCAAAAACACCGCTATATGCGAGCCCAAACCGCCCAGCCCGGCAATGCCTACACTCACTTGTGCAAGCTGCTTTTTAAAATCATCTGCCACGGCTTTAACCTCCTCCAACAAAACTTACAATTTCCAGTTCGTCGCCGTCTTTTAAAACAGCTGCGCCAAATTCAGCACGCGGCACAATCTGCCCGTTGCGCTCCACTGCCACTAGTTCTGCGCGGTAGTTATGCGCCGCCAAAAATTCCGCCAGCGTCATACCGCGTTTAAGTTCAATGTCTTTTCCGTTAACACGCATAGTTTCTCCTTTCCGCCGCAATTAAAAAAGCCCATGAAGAAGCCTGCACCCGCGGTGGTGCACCCCTTCATGAGCTTTGCTCACTCTAACGGCATATTAAATTGCAACTGCCTGATATAAAGAAACGGCAAGCACCAACAAGGCACTTGCCGCTATCTGCAAACATTCCCTACGTTGGCATTATCCAAATCAGGTTTAGGGTCGAAGCGCACAGCTTCCTCTCAGCCTATCTGTAAGCTCCCCTGTTCAGTTAAATTAAGTATAAAGTTTTGCGCCGCCGTTGTCAACCGCAAATTACAGCGCCAGCATTACGGCACACATTAATTTGGCACGCATAAACAGCGATTCCACATTGGCAAACTCGTCAACCGTATGATAGCGCCCGCCCTTAACGCCCATGGCGCACACGGTAGGCACGCCAACCATGGTTGTGTAGGCAGAATCACTGCCGCCGCCAACGGTAATTGCTTTCGGGCTGCCAAAGCCTTCTTCTTCATAAACTTTTTTAACAAGCTCAAACAATTCTTTGCTGCTTTCCAGTTCTACCATCGGCTGCATTAAAGATACCGGCGTCATTTTGCAGGTTACGCCGTCAACATAAACTTTATCGTTAATCTCCTGGAATTTGGCTTTCATTGCTTCCAGCATTGCCGGGTCGGTAAAGCGCATATCCACAATCATTTTGGCATACGCCGGTGCGGAGTTATGCACAGTGCCGCCTTCAATAACGCCGACGTTTAAATTAAGCCCTTTGCTCCAGTCGGTTAACGCTTCAATATCCAGAATTTTGTATGCCAGTTCCTTAATGGCGCTGCGCCCTTCTTCCGGCGCATTGCCTACATGCGCGCCGCGTCCGAAAGCTTCCATGGCAAAGCAGTACACGCCTTTGCGTGCCAGCACCAGGCTGTCATCCATAAAACCGGTTTCAAAATTAAAAGCATAAGCCGCGCCTTTGGCTTCTTCCATCATCTTACCGGCAAAATCGCTGTGCTTGTGCCCAACTTCTTCGTCGCCTGCCAAAATAACCTTAACGCCGTATTTGTCAAAACAAACGCTCTGCAAGGCCTGCAAAGCATGAATGGCAAGCGTTACGCCACCCTTCATATCCAGCGCGCCCGGACCGTAAGCAGTGCCGTCTTTAATGGTAAAGGGGCGTTTTTTGGTGGTTTCCGGATCGTCAAAAACAGTATCCAGATGGCCTGTAAAAATTACAAAAGGTTTATTTTGGCAGTCGCCAAATTCGCTTACCAGCATATTGCCTGCATTTTCGTGTTCAATAATGCGGGTTTTGCCGCCCATGCCTTCCAAAATGCCGGCAACTTTTGCCACAATGGCATCAACGCCCGGCTTATTGCCGGAGCCGCTGTCCATCATAACAAGTTCTTCCCACATTTTCATCATAGCATCGCGGTGCCCTTCAATATACGCAAATGCCTGCTCTTTCTCATTCATCCTCAGTTAAACCTCCTATTAGCAGGAAATCCCCATAAAGTTTAAAATTACCCTTACAATAACCATCGACAGCAAAGCGTCGATAATAGGAATTACCAGCAAAAATGCATGGTGCTTCGGGTTAGTGCCGGCGGTTAATACGCAGCGCGCAAAGTGGCCAACCAGCGTGCCCATGGTAATAGTTGCCGGGAACAAAATAGTTGCCTGCGCCGCATTGATAATACCGTCAGCATATAACGACGCCGCCGTTGCAGCGCCCGCAGCTTTGGCAAAAAAGGCAGAAATCAAAGCCACAATCGCCGCACCCGGCAAACCAAACAGCGCCATAACCGGTGCAACTGCCGAAGCGATGATGTCCATCAACCCCGTAATATTAAGGAACAAAATTAAAGCATATGCCAGCACCATAGCAGGCATAATATTTTCTACGCCAACGTAAAAACCTTTTTTGCAGCCCACCATAAATTCTTCCAAAATTGTTTTATTTTTAGCCTGTGCTGCCATCAGTTTGCACCCCCTACGGCCTTTTTGCGTTTCATTGCCAGGTAAACCCTTATAATATTGGCACCGATAATTTTAACAATAATTTCCACCATAAAGATGATACCGAAAGAAAGTAAAGAAATGGGCATCAGCGGCGCGCCGCAGTTAATTGTATTGGCAAGCGTGCCGGAAGCAGCGTATTGGTAAGCCACGAAAATTGTGCGCTCATCATCGGTTAATTTGCCTTCGTCATACAAATCGCGCGTAATTACCGCGCCAACGTCCGTTGTAGTAAAGCTGCTGATAAACGCCAGCCCGACATAACCTGGCAAACCCATCAAGGGGCGCAGCAGCGGACGGATAATGCGTTCTGCCGCCAAAAGCCCGCCGCGGCTTTCAACCACACGCACAATGCCCAGCGCCAGAATAACGGTCGGGAATAATGTAAGCGAAAACATAAATCCTTCGCTGGCGCCAATGCCGCCCTTGCCGATAAAAGTCGCGCCTTCGGCAATTTTGCCAAACTTGCCTGTCAGCACCGTAAAATCAAAGGCGCTCAGCGGGCCCATATCTTTTAAAACACCCGAAAACGACAATGCAACAACTATAAAAGACAGCCAGCCGCGCCATGTCAGATGATGCTCGTAATCTTTCTCATCAACAGCGATTACATCTTTCTCAGCCACAATAATCCCCCCTGATTATAATTTTAAAACGGTGCCGATAAAAACTTTGGCACGCATAAAGATGGATTCTACATCCGCGAATTCGTCAACCGTATGGTTTAAGCCGCCTTTTACGCCAACGGCACAGACAGTAGGCACGCCAACTTTGGTAGTGTAAGTAGCATCGCTGCCGCCGCCAACCATTATCGGTTCAGGATGCCCAAAACCGTTCTCTTCGTAAACAGATTTGTAAACATCAAACAGCTTCATGCTGCCATCAAGGCGCACCATCGGCTCAAGCCCTGCCAGCGGGGTATATTTGGTAGTAACGTCTTTAATGTAAACCTTATCGGCAATAGCCTGGAACTGCTCTTTTTTCTTTTCAAAATCTACCGGGTCAAGATAACGCACATCGACAACCATTTTAGCGTAACCCGGTACTGCATTGGCAACAGTGCCGCCCTCAATAGTGCCTACGTTCATCGTCGTGCCGGTTTCCCAATCCGTCAAAGCGTCAATGTCAAGCGCTTTGTGCGCCAGCTCTACAATAGCGTTGCGGCCGTTTTCCGGCTCGTTGCCCGCATGTACGCTGCGCCCAAAAGTTTCCATGCTAAAACGGTAAAAGCCCTTGCGTTCAACAACAACATTATCGTTCATAAAGCCGGTTTCAAAATCAAACGCAGCAGCAGCGCCCTTAAACTCCTTCATCATAGTTTCAGCCAGGTCGCTGCTCTTATGGCCGGTTTCCTCATCGCCTGCAAATACAACTTTAAACGCATATTTGTCAAAGCCTTCAGCCAAAAGCGCCTTCAGCCCATGGATAGCCAAAGTTACGCCGCCCTTCATATCAAGCGCGCCCGGCCCGTAAGCACGCCCGTCTTTAATCGTAAATGGGCGCTTTTTAGTTTCTTCCGGATTGCTGAAAACAGTATCAAGATGGCCGGTTAAAATTATAAACGGTTTATTTGCACAGTCGCCAAACTCGCTGACAACGGCATTGCCTGCCTTCTCATGTTCAACAATACGGGTTTTTCCGCCCATAGCCGTAAGTATATCAGCCACTTTGGCAACAACCTTATCAACGCCGGGTTTATAGTCAGATCCGCTGTCTATGTTAACCAGTTCTTCCCACATTTTCAGCATTTCATTGCGGTGCGCATCAATAAACGCAAACGCATTTTCCTTCATACCCATTTTCTTTCCCTCCTAAATTAATTAATAAATGGCATTCGCCGCCACGGAGAACGCCATTGTCATAAAGAGTACTTTAATAATTTAAAGCCTTATACATATATTCAGATAGCAAAATATTACATATCAGTCAAGAATTTTTTGTATAACAAATTTTACAAATTGTAGATTTTTGTAATTTATTTTAGTACATAGTAACTATACACAAAAAACCAGCCGGCACTAAAATAAACTTTGTCTATTAGACCTGCCAAACAAGCCTGTTTAACCGCTTATACAGATAATAAAAAAGCCCGCAGCATTTGCCGCAGGCAGATTAAATATTTTTATTTTAAGAAAACAAACTCGTTTGCACAGGATAATTCTCCTGAAAAACTGTAACCGTTAACGGTAAATTTTTTCACTTCATCAATATGCTGCACATTTTCTTCCGCACAGCGGCGAACCATCTCGCCGCGCGCCATTTTGGCCTCCGTTGCCTTAACCTTAATTTTACCGTTTTGCAGGCTGCCGAACACGCAGGTTACAAAACGGATTTTATCCGTAACGTAAGGCTCCACCGCTTTGCTGTATTCTTTGGAAGCCAGGTTTAAAACTTCGTTATCGTCCTTAACAAGTTCATCATACAGGCTGCTGCCCCAAAAACCATACAGGTTCTTCGCTCCGCCGCAGGCAAGCCGCGCCTGCATTTCCAGCCGGTAAGGCACAACACCGTCAAACGCACTTAAAATTCCGTAAAATCCACTGAGTATTTTTAAATGCCCTTCCAGATATTTTAACGCGGCTTCATCCAAAACATTCGGCGCAATATGCTGGTACTGCAAACCGTCATAACTGAAAACGGCAGGCGTTAAATTGCGTCGCAAATCCATACGCTGCAAGCGGTTGTAATTAAGCTCCGCAATAGCGTCGTTGCACTGCCACAACTTTTGCAGGCCTTTGTAATCCAGCGCGCGCAGGACAGTTAAAAGTTTTTCAGTTTTCGTTAAAAATACCGGCAAACGCGCCGCGCCAATATCGTCATTATCGACACGCATCTTCTTCGCCGGCGAAATTATGATTTGCATAGGTGTAGTCCTTTAGATGATTTTATTTTATATTGCTCAACTATCTTTTGCTTAACTATAACTTACCAGTGTAAAAAATTTAAAATAAGGTTAATCATTAAAGTTTTTTCTTCAGGTTTTGATTCAGCAACCATTAAAGTTATCGCAACTAACGCACTGTTGCTGATAATCTTTCTTCCATCTTTATTAAACAATGCTCCATTTTTGTCTAAAAAATATAAAAATAACGCCGCAGCAATACGTTTGCAACCATCATTAAACGGATGGTCTTTAACAACAAAATACAAAAGATTTGCCGCCTTTTCTTCTAAAGTCGGGTAAACATCCTGACCGAAAGCAGTTTGGTAAATTGCTGACAAAATACTTTCTAATTTACCCGGATCTTTTTCCAAACCAAAAATTTCAGAAGAAGCGCTGAATTCCATATTTTTTATAAACTGCATACATTCATCATATTTTAACCAATATGTGCATTTACTGCCTTCCGGCGCAGTTATACACTGATGGTCATATTTATCCAAAAGTTCCAACGCTTTGGAATATTCATTAACAACTCTTAAAACCTCATCGGCTTCAATTCCGGCAATACCTGCAATAATTTCTGATTGAATCTGCACAGTTTTATTAAGTGCCTGCAATCGTTTTTCATTAACTACATATCCTTGCAAAAGATACTGCTTTAAAACCTTATTAGCCCACTGCCTAAAAATTATGCCGCGCTGCGATTTAACACGATAACCAACAGAAATAATGACATCTAAAGTATAAAAACTAACTAATTGCTTTACACCAACAACACGCATTTTTTGCGTGTTGTTATTTTCATCAAGTTCTTTATCTCTAAAAACGTTATTGATATGCTTTCTAATAGTTTTTTCGTCCTTATCAAACAATAGTGCCATTTGATTTGCATTTAACCAAACAGTATTTTCTTCCGTTGACAGATTAACATTTAATTCAATCTCATTATCTTTAAAAACAACAATTTCATTATTCACACTAATCACCCAAAATAAAAAATATAATAAAACAATAAAAAATCAAAGCTTTTTCTTTAGTTCCTTATCCCTCTGCCGCGCATACTTAAACACCAGCCAAAAAAACTTAACCGCCGTAAAAAACATAATCCATCCTGCCTGGCTGAACCGCGCCACAGAACGCACTCTATTCGCTTTTAACAAATGCCCGGCAAACAACCCGGCAAGAAGAATTTTAATTATTTTTATCAGCATGGTGAACCTTTTTTATATCAATCGTAAAAATTTTATGTTTAATTATTAATATTTTGATTGCTATCTTTATTTTTTACTAATTCTATACCCACTATAATTATACCCAATATTACCCAATATATTTTTTGCATTTTTATAAAATGAAAATAAGCTTCAAAACATCCTCCTATTAAATTAACTATAAAAAACCATATTCCTATAACCGATAGAACTTTTAATATTTCATATTTCGAAAAAACAGTTTTCGAAAAATATTTCAATTGCATAATTTGAAAAAATACATAAGAAATTAAACCAAATATTCCACTTTTTACAAAAAAATTCAAAAAAACATTATGCGGATGAATAATACCTTTTTCATTTGATTCCGGCAGTTGATATTGCGAATTATATAGCTCCTTAAATCTATTGCGATCATGTCCTATTCCTGTCCAGAAAAAATCTATTCCCATTTTGTAAGCCGATTCCCATATATATAATCTTTCAACAGAATAACTATTCTTATAGTTTATTGTATCTTGCACTCTCTTAAATAATATGGGTGAACTAAATAGAATTAATACCAAAGCAGCAATGCAAATCTTTTTTACATTTATAAATTTTATAATATCCTTATATAAATAAGCAGTTATACATAAACCAATAAAACATGCAATCCAACAAGCTCGTGTTTGTGTTAAAATTAAAGATATTAAAGTTAAAAATGAAATAATAAAATAAATTTTATTATTTGAATTAGCTAATTTAAAGTATACTATGCCTAATGGAAATAATAACATCAATACATAAGCATATAAAGTAGGAATCTCACCAGCTCTGCTTAAATTTAATACAAAATACTCATAAATTCCATTTAAAGAAAAAAATGTTAATATTACTGAACACCCAACCATGCATACATACAAAGATTTTATATTTTGTATTAAAAAGAAAGGAAACATTAAAAACAAGCTATATTTAATAAAGTCTATTGTAAATTTCAAATCATCACTATTATAATCTATAAAAAAATCCGTTATGCTATTTGCAAAAATAAAAATTAAAAAACTAATTAAGAAAAGTTTATTTTCTCTACAAAATGTCACTAAGGCACTTTTTTTTATATAACTTCGAATTAAATATATATTAAAAATAAAAAAAATAGTGGATACGGTTGTCATTAACTTATATTCTTTTTCAAAAACTAGTGAAGCTAACCAACAAATTAAAATAACCGGATTAATTTTATCAATAATTACTTGTTTTAACATTTTTCAATCACTCCAACAAATCAAGAATTAATTTTTCCCATTTATCATAAATTATTTTTGAAGAAAAATCTTCCATACTGTGTCTAGCATTTTCGCCCATTTTAACTCTTAATTCATCATCATTCATTAAGAGTTTTAATTTTTGAGCAAAATCTTCAATCCCGTCATCTACTAAAAAACCATTATAATTACTTTTAATAAGTGTATTTACACCAGAACATGATTTATATCCAATAGCAGGTAATCCTATAGCCATAGCTTCAGCCAATGCTATCCCAAACCCTTCTTTTTTGCTCGGAAAAGCAAAAATATCTGCTTTACTCAACTTCATAGCCACATTATCTGTTTCACCCATAAATTTAACTCTATCTTGCAAATAATTTTTATTTATAAATTTTTCAATATTAACCTTATATTGTTCTTGTGTTTTAGAGTAAAATCCGCCCCATAATTCTACTCTCCAGTCTGGAAATTCATCTTTTATTAAATTAAATGCTTCAACAAGCAACATTTGTCTCTTTGATCCTTCTATAATCCGTCCAACGTGTATTATCTTTTTTCTGCATTTTTTATCCGTTTTTATATATTGTTTAGGCACACTGACAACATTAGGAATACATACAACATTTTTTTGTGGTAAAAAATTTTTTACTACATCAATATCTTTCTCTATTAACACCTGAATGACGTCAGGGAAATTATAAACATTTTTATGAAAATCAGACATATTATCATTAAAAATATACTTTGCTCCTGTATGTATCATTTCAATAACAGGAACATTAATTTTTTCTTTTAATAATTTCATTGTTGCTAATGATTGAAAATCAAAAGAAATAATAATATCAGGAGAAATATTCACAATATTATTAAATAAGTTGTCTTTCACAAAATTATCGTAATAAATTTCATTAAACATCTTATCATTATTCAACTTATGTATGCTTCTCAATATTTCTCTTTTCATTTTCTTATATAAAGAAATACTGCTTCTTCTCATGTTTATAAATTCAATATTTTTATTTAAAGGAAAAAAACAATGTTCCTTCAGTATTGTCACAACAAATAATTTTGCAATCATATCCTCTTTCAACAAATTCATTTGCCATTTCACACAAAACTTTTGTTGCTCCACCAGCAACATTAATAGTATCTCCAAAATTAATAAATAATATTTTTTTCATAAAATGCCTTTCATCACATTCATTTTAACTCTTTTCATTCTAAATAAGGTTTATTTAATCTTTCAACAAGGTTTCCATGAAACAGGTAATATTAACTATAACTTATACTTTACTTTGTTAACTGCATACTTAAAATAATTTTCTAAACATTCTGCCCATTGTCGTTCTTTTTTAGCTACTCGCGCAGCTTTATGGTAATATTTATAATTATGTTTTTTCATTTCCGCAGGACTTATTAAAGACATATCTCTCCATTCTGACTGTTCTTTTACATGTATATATAATTTTGTTACCTGACAGCATTGAATCCATGTATGCCAAGGTTTACTTGCCCCTATATAATGTATTACTGTAGCATCATCACTATTAAATGGAACTTTACTTGGCCTGTCAACGTGGTCAATAAAATATGATAAGCTAAATTCATAATTATACCTTTTTTCAAAACTGATAAACTTTCCATCTAAAATAATATTTAAAACATCCTGGTCTAAAAATGGCCACACCCTTTCACAAGCTTTTTTTATACACTTTGGAGTTAGATCCTGTTTATTCCATTTATAAACATCAACAAAAATTACTCCAGAATTAAACGCTTGTTTAACATGAAGTCTCTTTTGCGAACTATCTCCATCAGGCTTTCCTACAACAATTGCCGTTTTATCTTTTAAATCCTGTTTCCAAAAATCTGTCAATTTATTATCTATAACACAAATGTCAGAGTCTAAATATAATACTTTTTCTGCAAGTCCTTTTAAAGCGCCAAATGCTATAAACCTAAAATATGCAGCAACTGATATATGGTCATTTCCAGCCATATCTTCAGAAAATTGTTTAATAATCTCTATATTTAAAATATGTATATTAATTTCCGTTTTAAACTTTTCTGCAGTCTTTTGTAATTTTTCTAAATCTTCATTTCCAACTTCATCACAAAAAATATGAAAAGTAAAAATTTCCTCAGGATTAGATAAAAGAATAGATGTAAGTGTTATCCCTACATACTGAATATATTTTTTATCACCACAAAGCAAAATATGTTTTGCATTTTTTTGTTTTAATCCTAATGAAATAATTTCTTTTACATATTCATTTTGATTCATTTCGTTTTTCCACCCATCATATATTTTATTTTTGCAACAGCATATTTATAGTACCAATATATAATATCTTTCGAGCTTCCTTCTTTTTTTGCGAGCCTTGCTGCTTTATGAATCTGCTTATATGTTTGTGGTTCAACCAAAGGCATATTGTTCCAAGCACTTTGCTGCTTTATTTCCACATATTTTTTAGCTGCATCTAATGTTTTAACCCAACTATGCCAGGGCTTACTTGCCCCTGTATAATGCAATATAGCAATATCTTCCGGACATTTTTCTAAACTTGGTTTGTCAGAATGATCCAGAAGATAAGACATACTATATTGATACTGATATTTATTATCTACAAATTTTTCTTTATTCTGCAATAAAATATTCAAAATATCTTGGTCAGGATATAGATATTTTATATCTTCCCTGCTTTTCTTCAATGCTTTTATACTTATATTCTCTTCATTCCATTCAGCTATATTTATAAGCATTACACCGGAACAAAAATATCTATCAACACCTACTCTTTTACCTTCGTTTACATGCCTTTTATCTTGTATCGGCATAACTACGGCACAAATACCTTTAGTGTCTACATTCCATAAAT
>ULTL01038747.1_pt1 | contig 13204 bp, 7 predicted proteins | sample 1957531 | NCBI WGS metagenome assembly ULTL01 (sample SAMEA4835732, study PRJEB28245) | human gut metagenome | biome: gut microbiome; material: fecal sample | place: Denmark | collected 2008 | reverse complement strand
TATAAATATTGTGTTTGCAGTCCAGCTTTTGCATATTTCAGGTTTCTGGGCACTTGTATTGTTTACTGCTGTACCAGGGATTCTGATCTGGAGCAGGGTGAACAGGGTTTCTCTAAGAGAACTCTGCATAAAGACAGGAATTATCTGTAAGAAAATACTTCAGGGAAGTATGGGAATGAGGGGGGCTTTATACAGAGTCTGTAACAGGATTAAGGCAGTATTAAAACGCTCAGTCCGTCTGTTTTATTACAAAGTAATCTGTAATACGCTTCAGTGGATTCTGGTAGGGGCAGTTATTATAGCTTTGTTCTGGATTTATGGAAGAAACCTGTTGCTCACTTATGGATATTGTGCTTCAGATATACCGGTACATTTGAACTGGATTAATGAGATGGTCAGAGGAAATCTTTTTTCTGATGGTGTATATCCGTTTGGATTTCACTGTATGATATATTATCTTCATACAGTTTTCAGGGTTGATACGTATGCGATTCTGTGTGTGTTCTATCTTGTACAGGTATTCTTTATTCATATGGTACTTCTTGCTGTGATGAAATTGTTATGCAGATCATTGTATCTGCCATATGCAGGAGTGCTTGTATATATATTGGGAAATCTCTGGGCAAAACAGACATATAGTCGTTTTGGGGCATCACTGCCCCAGGAATTCGGAATGATTTTTGTGATTCCGTCTGTTTACTTCCTGATCAGTTTTTTTCAGACAGAGAAGGAAAAACTGAAAACCAGAGAAACAAAGCTGCTCTCAGGATGCTTTGCGCTGGCTTTTGCGCTGACTCTGGCGATTCATTTTTATGGAACTATGATTGCAGGGCTTTGCTGTATTGGAATTGCTGTCGGTTTTTGTCCGCGCTTCCTGAATAAAGAGTATTTTAAACGAATTATGATGACTGGTATTATCAGTGTATTTCTGGCTGTGCTTCCTATGGGGATTGCATTTGCAGGAGGAACACCTCTGCAGGGCTCACTTGGCTGGGGATTAAGCGTCATCAATGGTGGCAAATCTGAAGAAGCTTCTTCAGAGGATATAACCATGGAAGAGATGGCAGCGCGTCTGAATGAAAACTCGAAGAATAATATTAAAAGTAATAATGCGAAATCAATGCAGACAAAAAGGATTCCTGCTATGACGGAAACTCCGGAGAAAATAAAAAACACCTGGAATATGATGGCTCAGCGTATCGGGGAATTTATCATAAACTTGCCGGAACAATGGTGTGCATATGCGGTACTTATCGGAATTGCAGTTGTCATTCTGCTTGGTCTGATATTTATTATCCTGCGAAAGACTACTTATGGTGAGATGCTTATGTCAGCAGGATTCTGTATGGGAATTCTCACATTGTTGCTCTGTGCATCAGGGCTCGGACTTCCGATGCTGATGGATCCTGCCAGATGTAGTATTTATTATGTGTATCTTCTGATATTAACGCTGACAGTTCTGATGGATGGAATTCTTTATCTGATTTTTATGCATCGTTTATTTACAATTCCGCGAAATGTGTTATCTTTTATCTTGACTGTGTTCATTGTTGGGAGTATGCTCCATCAGGGAATGATCAAAATGCCGGGATTTGGTTCAGATTATGTATCTAATGGAGCATTGACGTGTCTGTCGAATATTATTAAAGAAAATAAAGACAAGACATGGACGATTGTATCAGCAAATGATGAGACACAGATGGGGCTTGATCATGGCTGGCATTACGAGACAATTACCTTCCTTCGAAATATGGAGTATATGAATAAAGACACTAAATTGATTATTCCGACAAAGAATGTATACTTCTTTATAGAAAAAATCCCACTGAATTATGCGGTACTTTACTCAGGCAGTGGTCAGTCCATTTCGAAAAAGGCAGCCAGCCAGTCATTACCAAATTCAGGTGGAATAACTATGTATCAGGGGGAGGGAAGATGGATTCTGATGTCCCGGATGTATTACTGGGCACAGGCATTTAAGGAGAGATATCCCAATGATATGAAGGTATATTATGAATCAGAAGATTTTGTGTGTTATGTAATGCCACAAAATATGTATCATCAGTATAATTTTGCAATAGATTACGGTTATAATCAGTTCCGGACACAGGAGGATAAAAATTAATATAATGGTTTCCAAAAGAAATTTTTTTAGTATTACAATCATGATGTTTGTTCTTTTATTTTTGTTTCAGTTTTCTATGGTTATCAGAGACAGACAGAACACATATGATGTAAATTCAAATTTCACGATAAGGCAGAAAGATGGTAAAAATGTCTGGAAAAATAAACAGATAGATCCTGTGGCTGTCAGAACAACAGACAGAAGCTATGCTCTTTTTGTGGGAGACAGTTCATCGGATATGGCTACAGCCGTAAGCAGATGGTGCATTTATGCAAAGTGGGATATGGCACAGTGCAGAAATCTGGAGGATTACCAGGAGAATGATAAGGCATTGCCGGGGATGCTGATACTGGAATCAGAGAAATATGCACTTGGTGATAATCTGGAAAAATTAGAGAAACTGGAACAAAAAGGTGTGATCATTGTTTTTGGATGTCTGGAAAATCCAAAGAATATTGAAAAAAATCAGGAACTGATGGATTTTCTGGGGATTTATAAGGTTGTGTCTGAGAAAACAAAACTGACAGGTGTGAAACTTTTTGAAGGTCTTCTGCTGGGCGGAGAAGTAGTCTATGAAACTCCGAAGGAAAAAGAAGAGAAAGAACGTCAGGATCTGCAGCTGGAGATACCATGGTATCAGGTAGGAAGCGGTACGAAAACATATATGGTCGGACTTTTGGATCATAGTAAACAAAAAACTCAGGTGGAGAATGAAGATCTTCCTACGATTTTTTGGAGAAATGGAATCAAGGGTGGAAGTGTTTTTTGTATAGTGGGAGACTATATGAAGGACAGCACAGCACTGGGACTGTTGAATGGTATGATAACAGAGGCTTCTGAGTATTATATTTATCCGGTAGTAAATGCCCAGAATCTCTCAATGATCAATTTTCCGGCATTTGCAGATGAGAATGATGAAGAAATGATGAAACTGTACAGTCAGTCTGTGACAGGTATGACCAGAGATATTATGTGGCCATCACTGGTATCCATTGTAGAAAAAGGAAAGCTGAAAATGACCTGCTTTATGCAGCCACAGGCAGATTATGAAGATGGTATAGAGCCGGATACAAAAGATATGATATTTTACCTGAAGCAGATGAAAGAGCAGGAAGCGGAAGTAGGACTTTCTCTTGAGTATAAAAATGCAGGTTCTTTGCGGGAAAAACTGGATCAGGATGCAGACTTTTTTCAGAAATCGGACAGCAGTTATAAATATGGAGCTGCTTTTGCGGAAGAAAGGGATTTGGATACGATAACAGGATTGATGAATACCGAATTGTTGAAAAATGTAAGTACACTGGTATGTGAATATACAGAGAAAGAGCCAGTGGTTTCTTATTGTACGGATTCTGTAACTTTACAGTCTGTGACAAGTGATGGGATGAATTACAGTTATAGTGATGATATTCGGATGAGAAGTATCCAGAGTTCGCTGGCATATACGAATGTTATGTTAAATATGCATGATATTTTCTGGCCGCAGCAGAAAACTGACAGATGGCAGATTATGCAGAAGCATTTTTCCAGTAATATCCTTACCTATTGGAAAAACTTTACAGGTTTTGACAGTATGACTCTTTCAGAAAGCAACACTAGAATCAGAACTTTTCTGAATCTGGATTTCTCAGAGTCCAGAACAGAGAATGAGATTACGTTGGAAACTTCTGAGAAAGGAAGCTGGTTTCTTCTCAGGACGCATGGAGAAGAAATCGCAGAAATAGAAGGCGGTACAGAAAAGGAAATAGAAGATGGAACTTATCTGATCCAGGCGCAGGATACTACTGTGAAGATTCAGATAAAAACATCAGGACTTCATTATGACAGATAGCTGTTATGACAGAGAGGAAATGAGCAGAAAAGTATGAAAGTTTGTATTGTGGCAGAGGGCTGTTACCCATATGTGGTCGGAGGTGTTTCCGGCTGGATCAACAGTCTGATCAGATCTTTTCCGAATGTAGAATTTATATTGCTGGCAATTGTGGCGAACAGATCCTTCAGGGGGAAATTTGTCTATGAGTTGCCGGAAAACCTTACACAGGTTTATGAAGTATATCTGGATGACTGTGAATGGGAAAGCGGAAACAGAAAAAGAAAATCTTTAAGGCAAGTCCATCTCTCTCATAAAGAATATGACGAAATGCTGAATATGGTGCTGAACCGGAGGACAGACTGGGGTGTGATTTTTGACCTGTTTCACAGAAAGCATCTTTCTGTAGATGCTTTTCTTATGGGAGAGGATTTCTTCAGGATTGCCAGGGAGTGCTATGACCGTAATTATTCAAATATTAATTTCTCGGATTTCCTCTGGACGCTGCGCTCCATTTATCTGCCGATGTTCTGGGCACTGAGAATGGATGTACCGAAGGCGGATTTGTATCATTGTGTGGCCACCGGTTATTCTGGAATTCTTGGAAGTATGGCAAAACATTTTCATGGAAGTTCATTACTGATCTCCGAGCATGGGATTTATACCAGAGAAAGGGAGGAAGAGCTGATCAAAGCTTCCTGGGTAAGGGGAGTATATAAGAATATCTGGATTGAACAGTTTAAGAAGATGTCACTTCTTGCATATGAAAAGGCAGATATGGTAACCTGTCTGTATGACCATGCAAAGGACCTGCAGATGGAATTGGGATGTCCGCCTGAGAAGATCAGGGTGACACCAAATGGGATCAATACACAGACGCTTGCAGATCTTCCCGGCAAGACAGAAGAAGAGAAGCAGTTTATCAATGCCGGGGCTGTACTTCGTGTAACTCCTATCAAAGATGTTAAAACCATGATACAGGCATTTGCTTTTGCCAAAAAAAAAGTAAAAAATATGAAGCTCTGGATTATGGGACCGGCAGATGAAGATAAAAAATATGCAAAAGAATGTTATGATCTGGTAGAATCCCTTGGGGTTCAGGATGTGGAATTCACAGGAAGGGTTAATGTAAAGGATTACCTGGGCAAGATGGATTTCACACTGCTTACCAGTATCAGTGAAGGACAGCCTTTGACAATCCTTGAGAGTTATGCGGCTCACAAACCTGTAATTGCCACAGATGTGGGAAATTGCAGGGAACTGATCTATGGAAATAATGACGGATTTGGGGAAGCGGGAATCCTCACACACATTATGAATATAGAAGAGATCGCCCATGCAATGGTTACCATGTCTGTAAATGAGAAAGACAGAAGGCGTATGGGAGAAGCAGGATACAGACGTGTAAATGCACTTTACAGGATTGATCAGATGAAGGAAGTATACAGAGAAATATACAAAGGATTTTCAGACAGACAGAATCTTTCGTGGACAGAAGAACCCTTTCAGATCAGTGTGCATGAAAAGATGATGTAAATGAAATTATAATGTGACTGAGATCGGGATAACAAACATAAGATAAGCAATTACGGGATGGAGAGGACATATGGCAGGAATAGGTGTAAAACTTACAAATATCTATAAAAAGAATACGCTGACTACTGATATCATAGGTGCGGGATACAGTATGGTCGTTACAATCGCCCCCATGCTGCTGGTGATCGGTGCGCTTATGATCATGGAGTATTTTCTGGATTTCTCTTCAGTAGGTTATGTTACAAGAGAACTGTTTTCCTGTACGGTTCTGTATATATTTATTTTTTCCCTGCTTACGGCGTCTCCGTTTAACTCTGTATTATCCAAATATATGTCAGATGTGATCTATGAAGAGACATATGAAGATATTTTGCCGTGCTATTATGTGGGCATGCTTTTGAATATTTCACTGAGTGCTCTTGTGGGAATTCCATTCTGTATCCGGGAGTATCTGGTTGGAAAAGTGGATATTATTTATGTTTTTACAGGTTATTGCGGATACATTGCCCTGGTTCTTGTGTTCTATTCTATGTTGTACCTGTCTATCTGTAAGGATTACAAAAAAATATCATTCTTCTTTGCCGTTGGTATGACAGTGACAGTGTTTTTATCTTTTCTGCTTGTAAAAGTATTTCATTGGGGTATTACATATGGAATGCTGTTTTCGCTGACAATTGGATTTTGGCTGATCGCCTGTCTGGAAATGTCGGTAGTCCGGAGTTATTTTAAGGAAAACAGTGGAAAATACAGACAGGTTCTGGTCTATTTTAAGGAATATTGGCCGTTGGTGGTTACAAATTTTCTTTACATTTTAGGACTTTATGTACACAATTTTGTTTTCTGGACAACAGATCTTCACATGATAGTAGTAAAATCTTTTGTATGTGTGACAACATATGATATGGCAACCTGTCTTGCAATGTTTACAAATATCTCTGCAAGTGTTATCTTTATCAGTAGAGTTGAGATGTATTTTCATGGCAGATATAAAGCATACTCAGAAGCCGTTATCGGTGGAAGAGGAGCTGATATTGATATTACAAAGAAGGGGATGTTCCGTGCTCTTTCCGAAGAGCTTATGAGTCTTGCCAGAGTGCAGTTTATTATTACGCTGGTGATCTTTCTGATCTGTATGATTTTTCTTCCGCAGCTTGGTTTTGGAGGAATGACAATGAGGATATATCCCTGTCTGGCGTCAGGATATTTTATCTTGTTTCTGATGTATGCGGAGATTATTTTCATGTATTATTTTAATGACATGAAGGGTTGCGTATTGACGGGACTGGTGTTTTGCCTTATCACACTGGTGGGAAGTATAATATCTTCTCATTTTACAGAGATATGGTATGGGGTGGGGCTTGTTGCCGGGAGCTTTGCCGGATGGACAGTGGCTTATGGAAGACTTCGGTGGATGGAGAAACATCTGGATGTCCATATATTTTGTAACGGTCATCTGCTGAAGAAGAAAAAAGGTGATTGTCCGTCACCAAAAGTATTTGACAGATATGAATAGTAAGAAAGGAACGAAAGAAAAAAATGGAAGTGGGAGATATACTGAGGTTATTTGTGATCGTATCAGGAGTGTTTATGGTTGTGAGGGCAATTCTGTCACTTGCAAAGAGAAAGATGACAGAACCATTTTGTCTTGCATGGGTGTTTTTGTCTGTATTAATGATTCTTTCAGGTGCACTTTTAAATCCATCTCAGATGAAGCGTTATGTCAGTACACGCGGACTGATTCTGACTATAATAATTGTGTCAGGTGTTCTGTGGGGATTATGGTTTATCAGTACGCAGGTTTCTATCCTGAAAAGAAAAGATCAGGAGCTTGCCATGCAGGTTTCTTTATTAAACAATGATTACGAGAAAATCATCAAAACACTGGAAAAATTAGAGAAAGAAAAATAAAAATATGAAAAAAGTACTGTTTGTAATTAATACTCTTGGAGGTGCAGGCGCAGAGAAGGCATTACTGGAACTGCTCAAAAGATTTACCCCGGACCGGTATGAGGTGGATCTGTACGTGCTTCTGGAACAGGGAGAACTGATCAGTCAGGTACCGGGTTATGTAAATATTCTGAACAGGGACTATACGGCAGAATCAGTTCTTTCAGCAGAGGGAAAGAAGAAATTGAACAAAAAAGTCTTTATGCGCCTGTTTACGCATGGGGCGTTGTTTAAAAATATACCATATCTGATAAAGAATGCAGTTGCTATGCTGGGCAGAAAAAAGATATATGCAGATAAGCTTTTATGGCGTGTCATGTCGGACAGTGGTATGAAGCTGAACAAAAGTTATGACATGGCAGTTGCTTACCTGGAAGGCGGTTCTACATATTTTGTCCATGATCATGTTACGGCAGAGAAGAAGTTTACATTTTTACATGTAGATTATAAATACGCCGGTTACACCAGAGAACTGGACCGAGATTGTTATCTGGATTTTGACAGGATTTTTACGGTATCCGGAGAAGTAAAGATGGTGTTTAATGATGTGTATCCAGAATGCAGAAACAAAACTCTGGTATTTCACAATCTGATCGACAGGGAGGAAATCTGCAGAAAGGCAGAGCTTCCAGGCGGATTTAGTGATGCATACAGTGGAAAGAGGATATTGACAGTGGGAAGGCTGACTGCACAGAAAGCATATGAATTGGCAATTGATGCAATGAAGCTTCTGAAGGATCAGGGGATAAAAGCACGCTGGTATATTCTGGGCGAGGGAGAATTACGAAATAAGCTTCAGCAGAAAATAGACAGTCTTGGACTGAAGGAAGATTTCCTGTTGCTGGGTGCGAAGGAGAATCCTTATCCATATTATAAACAATGTGATCTGTATGTGCATGCAACCCGGTTTGAGGGAAAAAGTATTGCAATACAGGAAGCTCAGATTCTGGGCTGTACGATCCTGGTATCTAACTGCAGCGGAAACCGGGAGCAGGTGGAGAATGGAACAGATGGTGTATTGTGTCAGCTGTCATCAGAGGAAATAAGCAGAAATATAGCTGAACTGCTGGGAAATGAAGAGAAATGCAGAGAATATGGAAAAAAAGCTACAGTCCGGATATCCGATGAACAGGGAGATATCCTGAAACTGTTTGAGATAGCATAAGAAGAGAGAGAATAGTATCTATGGAGAACAGAGAAAACGTTGGAAAAGAAGCAAAAAAAGAAGTCCTGATCATTATTCCGGCATACAATGAGGAAAAAACAATCGTTCCGCTTCTGGAAAAACTGGAACAGCCGGAGATAGCGCAGGTTGCAGATGTACTGGTCGTGAATGATGCGTCTCAGGATAAGACAAATCATGTGACTAAAAAGAGAAACCATACGGTGATTACCAATATATTTAATCTGGGTTATGGGAGTGGTCTGCAGCTTGGTTATAAATATGCGGTGCGTAAAGGATACAGCTATGTTATACAAATGGATGCAGACGGTCAGCATGACGTATGTAACCTTCTGGAAATCTATAAGGAATTGCAGAAAGAGGATGAGAATGGGAAATTGCCGGATATTGTCCTTGGTTCAAGATTTATGGAAGGAAGTTCTGAATTTTCGGTTTCATTTGCCAAAAAGATTGCATTTGTATGGTTTCGTATAATGTTGAAAACAGGAACTGGAAGAAGAATTACAGATCCGACTACCGGTCTTCAGGGATTAAACTGGAGAACCTTCCGTTTTTATTCGAAATATAATAATTTTGATGACAAATATCCAGATGCAAATATGCTTATGCAGATGTTGCTTCTTGGGTTCAGGGTCAGAGAAATTCCCGCAGTGATGCATGTAAGGACTACAGGAGTCAGTATGCATTCTGGACTGAAACCAGTACTCTATATGTTCAGAATGACGTTTTCAATCCTGGCTGTGTGGATCAGGGAAAAGATTCTTAAGATGGATGAGGATAAAATACGTGAGCTGGAAAAATATAATGAATAAAAACAACTGGGTATTCCAACAGGTGGAACTCATCGAGAGTAATGTCTGCCTGGAAAATCCAGGCAGAGGATGGTATGGAATCTATACGTTTGTTGTTCAGGATTCCATAAATCCAGAAGAACTGAGATGGAGTCTGAGAGATGGAGAACTTCTTGCACTGGTATTGCTGGATATCAGTATATATCGCAGTATGCAACTGGATGAGAATGCCCTGAATAATATCAGAAGCATTCTCAGTTTTTTTATGTATTACAAAAAAGATGTGATTCTGCGGCCGGTTTATGATCGGGAAGGAAAAGGGCGTGAATGTGAGCCGGATAGTTTTGAACAGGTGCTGGAGCATTTACAGCAGATTGGTGGTTTGCTCCGGGATATGCAACATTCGGTATTCATCTTCCAGGGGATGCTTGCCGGAAGCTGGGGAGAAATGCATGATTCCAGATATCTGTCACCAGAGTGTATCAATCGAATGTGGAACTGTATGCGGCAGTATTTGGGAGATGAGATATATCTTGCTGTACGTACTCCGGCGCAGTGGAGAACTTTGAGAAGTGAAAAAGAATTCAGACAAAAGAAATATGCGCATCTGGCATTATTTGATGATGGGATTCTGGGTTCCATGACTCATCTGGGAACCTTTGGAACTGAACTCAGGGAGGCGGCAGGCTGGGCACAGGCGTGGACAAGAAAAGAGGAAATGGAATTTGTTAATTGTCTTACGGAAGATATGCCATGTGGTGGAGAAGTAGTAGCCTGTACTGAGAACGACAGAATGTATGAGGCAAAGTTCATAGTCAACGAGTTAAAAAAGATGCATATTACTTATTTGGACAGTACCTATGATATGAAAGCACTGGATTTATGGAAAAGTATATCGTGGGATGGATTTGATAATTTGAAAATATGGAAGGGATACAGCCTCTATGAGTATATAGGAGAACACCTGGGATATCGGCTTGTAGTGCGAACTGTGGAGTTGAAACCGATTCGAAGAGGAAGAGCAGAATTTATGTTTGAAATTGAGAATACCGGGTTTGGAAGGGTATTTCAGGAAACAGAATTGTTTCTGATAATGAAAAACAGGAATGAGACCAGAGAAGTTCCGATATCCATGGATATGAGAAAAATCCAGGCAGGAACCAGGATATGTGGAAAAACAGTGATTAAATTAATGGAGGGCAGAGTATCCTTGAAACTTCAGAGAAAAAAAGATGGACGAATCATTCATTTTGCAAATAAAAACAGTACAGACACCCTTTACCTGGGAAGTCTGCACTGTGGAAAAATTTATCTTAGTGAAGAATAAGAGTACCTACAGGAACTGTCTTGCTGTTTTCTGCCCCCTGATTGGCAAAGTGGATAGAATTTTCTGTGTATGGATCTTCCATACGCAGTGAAATGGAGTAAGTTCCTTTTCTCAGGGAACGGATATCCAAATCTGTTTTAAATGTGGAGCAGTCATTGCCTGCTATGGTACGGTTGTCAATATTTGTTTCTATTTTCTTTGATTTTCCGGTACTTTCATCAGTGAGGAACAGAACAGTATCGAATCTGGTATATGCGGAAGAAAATCCTGTGTTTGCAATTGTTATATAAAGAGAGGCTGTGTCACTCAGGACGGAGTGAAAATCAACAGAGGATTCTTTCATAACATACCGATAACCAAGGTGTGTACTTATATAATCGTACCCTGTACATCCGGAAAAAACGTCTGTCCGTGATCCTGTATAAGTGGAATTCTTCCATTTATCCAGAACTGCGGGATCGTGTTCGGAATTCAGGTAAGATATATGCATCTGTGAAAGGTCGGCAATCGCATTGTCCAGATCGTTATATTCATTATCAACTGTAACCTCACCCCCATTAGGAACATATTGGCAGAGTTTGTACTGGAAAAGAAGTTCCTCACTTCGTGTGCCTTGCTCATCCAGATTACTGTCCGGCTGTAAAGGGGTATCATCGTAAGTACCCAGATCATAAACAGAACCAAGCATGCCGTCATTAAAAAGACTGAGTCTTGCCTGCAGGCTGCCATTGCCGGCATCTGTACTGGACAGGGGCGTTCTGGTGCGGAGTATGCCACGCAGCTGACCAGGAGTGCGGACTGCCAGAAAAATATCAGAGGAAATATTCTGATCAAGTTCTTCTATAATCTGTCTTATCTGATTAATATCTCCGTAATTGGAATGATTCATTTCTCCAGTATTTCCTGTCAGAGTACCCTGAAGAATATAAACACAGTCTGCATATTTGTTGACAGTAGAAGAAATCTGGGAAATATGATTCTTTATCTGAGGCAGGTCAGATGGTTCCGTGGACAGAGCCTGTCCATCCCAGTCATACAGAAAACGGAGGATAACTTGTTTTTTTGCCCGAACACATTCTTCCAGTATTTTATCCAACTGATTTTTGGCATTTGTGCTTATGCTGGTATTGGAGTAATTTTTCAGATTAATCTCCAGAAGCATCAGAGGATATGGATTGGAAGCGCAACTTTTTCTGCACCAGGCAGCAGATTTCTCCGGCTTCTGATTATCTGAAAGAATGTATCCGCTCAACTGATAGAAACCACGATATGGGTTGTCCAGTTCACGGGAGGATTCTTCTGTTATTGCAGGAGTGTATTTTACATTTAGCCGTCTGATGGAGATTATGTGGTAGAGAAATAATACAGCCAGCACCAAGCAGATAACAAAAAAAAGACTGTGCAGGATGATTGATGATTTTTTTTTCATGAATATTTGCTCCTTAAAAATATCTATACATATAACTATGAATTGACTATAATGTATTATAACCGAAAAGAAAGGATAAGTGAAGATTGAAACAGAAATCAAGGACAGAATATTCTGTTATGAATACGACAGTAGCTTTTTTGGCACAGACATTGGCAATTTTTATGGGTTTTTTTACAAGAGTTGTTTTTACCAGGACTCTCAGTGAAGGTTATGTAGGAATTAATGGTTTGTTTACAGATATATTAAATATATTGTCTTTGTCAGAACTTGGGGTCGGAACAGCAATCACATATGCTCTTTACGCTCCTATAGCCAGAAGAGATATAAAAAAACAACAGATCCTGATGCGGATGTTTCGGAATTTCTACAGGATAACAGCGGGCTTTGTTCTGCTTGCCGGCTTATGCCTGATACCATTTCTGGATATTTTGATGAAGGATCGTCCAGATGTGAATCATCTGATTATAATTTATCTTCTGTATCTGCTTAATTCCGTTGTTTCGTATTTATTGATTTATAAAAAAACACTGGTAGATGCCCATCAGATGAATTATATTACGGTGATGTATCATAATGGTTTTCTTGTACTGCAGGATATCCTTCAGATGATGGTATTGTTTTTGACACGAAACTTTATCCTGTTTCTTGTTATTGCGGTTGTATGTACCATAATCGGAAATATCTGTATGTCCCGAAAGGCAGACAGGCTGTTCCCATATCTGAAAGAACCGTGTAAGGAGCAGCTTCCACAGGAAGAACGTCATGATATTTTAAGGAATGTAAAGGCAATGCTGATGCATAAAATTGGTAATGTAGTAGTAAATAATACAGATAATCTGCTGATCTCAAGTTTTGTGGGAATTATCAGTGCAGGGATTTATTCCAATTATTATCTGATCATAGGATCAGTCAGGCAGGTTCTGGAGCAGGCAATGCTGGGAGTTGCGGCAAGTGTGGGAAATCTTGGTGTGACGGAAGAGAACGAAAAGATAGGACGGATTTTTGACAGTCTGTTTTTTATAGGGTACTGGCTGTTTGGTTTTGCAGGTGTCT
>ULTL01039595.1_pt1 | contig 13256 bp, 11 predicted proteins | sample 1957531 | NCBI WGS metagenome assembly ULTL01 (sample SAMEA4835732, study PRJEB28245) | human gut metagenome | biome: gut microbiome; material: fecal sample | place: Denmark | collected 2008 | reverse complement strand
CTGCCGCAGAAAATCGCCGTACTCCTCCAGGCACAGTCCGTTGGCCTCCATCAGCATGGCGTGGGGCGTGCCCACGTAGCGGAAGTGCCAGGGCTCCGGGGCGATGCCGGTAAGGGCCTCCTTCCCCCGCTGGTAGCGCTCGATGAAGCCGTAGGCAGCCGCCGTCCGCCGGAAGGCGCCGCAGATCCCGTCATAGGGGAAGTCAGGCCGGATGAAGTCGATCTCATCGGCGGCCTTGCCCAGGTCGATGGCAAGGCCCGTCTGATGCTCGCTGCACCCGGGAAGCGCCACATACTTTTGCGTGAAGTCCGCGCCGCTCTCCGCCAGGGTGTCGTCCCAGATCCGCTGCTGTTCCGCCTGGCTCCGCCAGCCGGAGACGGGGACGATCTCCGCCCCGCCGCCCGCCTTCCGGACGCAGGCGGCCAGCAGCTGGGCGGCCTGCCGGTCCAGCAGGATGTCCGGATGGAGGCTGTCCACGGCGGTGAGATCGACAGGACCGCCGGGCTGGAGGGGGTGCTGCCGGTTCACCAGCACCAGGGGGCCGGTCCGGCTCTTCTCCCGGGGAAGGCGTACGGTCCTCATGCCTCCACCCCCAGTTCCACCAGCCGGCTCACCAGGGTCTGGAAGTCCAGGCCGATGGCCTGCATCATACCGGGATAACAGCTGTGGGGCGTGCAGCCGGGGATGGTGTTCACCTCGTTGAAGACGAGCTCCCCCCAGGGGGTCAGGAACAGGTCCACCCGGGCGAACACCCGGCAGTCCAGGCAGCGGTAGATCCGCTTGGCGGTCTCCTGGATCTCTGTGACCTTCTCCGGGGGGATCCGGGCGGGGCAGTAGATCCGCAGGGTCCCGCCGTCGGCATATTTTTCGCCGTAGTCGATGAAGCCGCCCTCCACCTGGAACTCCGCCACGGCACCCACGGTCAGGGCGGTGCTGCCCAGGATGGCGCAGCTCACCTCAAAGCCGGGCACGGCCTCTTCCAGCAGGATCTCCCGGTCGTGGCGGAAGGCCTCTTCCGCGGCGGCGGCCAAATGCTCCGGCGCGACAACTCTGGAGACGCCGAAGGAGGACCCGGACCGCACGGGCTTCACGAACAGGGGATAGCCCAGCGCCTCCGCCGCCCGGGCGATCTCACCGGCGTCATCGCCCCGGCGGAACAGGCGGCCCCTGGGCACCCGCACCCCGGCCAGGGCCGCCAGCTTGTGGGAGCGGTCCTTGTCCATGCACAGGGCGCTGGACAGGGCCCCGCAGCCGATGATGGGGGCGCCGATCAGCTCCAGCAGGCCCTGGACGGTGCCGTCCTCGCCGTTTTTGCCGTGGAGGACGGGAAATGCCGCGTCGAAGGGTTCGCTCCTGCCGGACCCATCCAGCCACAGGAGCCGCAGGTCTCCCCGGTCCAGGGAAAGAGCACAGGGCACGCAGTCCGGCTGGGCCTCCCAGTCCCCGGTCTCCAGGTGGAACAGGGGGCCGCCGTACCGCAGCCAGCGGCCCTCCCGGGTGATGCCCACGGCCAGCGGCGTGTACCGGCCGCGGTCCAGCGCCTGCAGCACGGCGTGGGCGGACTGCAGGGATACCTCATATTCCGTGGAGCAGCCGCCGAAGAGAAACAGGATCGTTTTCATGGAAATACCTCCCCATATGACGGAAACCGCCTTGTTTTGATACGAAGATCGTACCAGAACAAGGCGGTTTTTATCTGCGGGTTTCCATGCGGAGTTCCTGCAAAGTGATTGTGAAATCCTTGCGATTTTCTTACGACGCCGGCAGGCACACGGTGAAGGTCACGGTGTCGTGGGCGCTCTCCGCCCGGATGGTGCCGCCGTGGAGCTCCACGATCTCCTTGGCTATGGCCAAGCCAAGGCCCGCGCCCCCCGTGCGGGTGGCGCGGGAGCTGTCCAGCCGGAAGAACTGCTCGAAGATCCGGTCCAGCTTCTCCTGGGGAATGGTCTTGCCGGCGTTGGTGAAGGTCAGGGTGATGGTCTCGCCGTCGCTGCCGCCGGCGATGCGCACCTCCGTACCGGGAAGGCTGTAATAGGAGGCGTTGCGCAGCAGGTTGTCGAACACCCGGGAGAGCTTCTCCCCGTCGCAGGGGCACAGCAGCTTCTCAGGCAGGTCCAGGCGGCAGGTGAGGTCCGCCTCCGCCAGCATGGGCTGGAATTCGCTGACCACCTGCTGGAGCATCCTTGTCAGATCCGTGGGCTGCTTTTCCAGCTCCAGGTGGGTGAGATTGAAGCGGGTGATGTCGAAGAACTCGTTGATCAGGTCCTCCAGCCGCTCCGCCTTCTCCAGGGCGATATGGGTGTACCGGGCCCGCAGCTCCGGCGAGAGCTGGGGCTCATCCCGCAGCAGCGTCAGATAGCCGATGACGCTGGTGAGGGGCGTCTTCAGGTCGTGGGCCAGGTAGACCACCAGGTCATTTTTCCGCTGCTCCGCCGCCTGGGCGGCCCGGGCGTCCCGCAGCGCCCGCTCCCGGGCGGCGTTCAGCTGGACCTCCACCTCGCCCAGGGAATCCGGCAGGGAAATGGGCTCGTCCTGGGGAGACACCAGCTGTTCCGCCGCGTCCGCCAGGGCCTCCAGCTCCCGCACGGCGTACCGGGCGATGAACTGATAGCTGATGACCACCCATCCCGCCAGGATCACCGTGGCGCAGACAAACACGATGTAATCCCGCAGCAGGTTCAGCAGGCGGTAGACCAGGCCGTCCTGCCAGGTAAAGGTGCTGCATACCAGATACCCCAGAATGGCGCAGGTGATGACGATGGTGACCCAGGCCATCAGGGCCAGCAGATAGATCCCCCAGGTGCGGAAGGCCCGGCTCTGGATGCGCCCCTGCAGGGGCGTGCGCTGATCCTTACTCAATGGTATACCCCACCCCCCAGACAGTTTTGATGAACTTCGGCCTGCGGCTGGGCTCGTGCATCTTCTCCCGCAGGCGGGCGATGTGGCTCATGACGGTATTGTTGCTGTCCATGAATTTCTCGCCCCACACCGCCTCGAACAGCTCCTCACTGGACACCACCTGCCCCCGGTGGTCGCAGAGGTACCAGAGGATGGAGAACTCCAGGGGCGTCAGCGCCAGCTCCTCTCCGAAGAGCACGCACTTGTGGGTGGTTTTGGAGATCTGCAGCCCCCGGAAGTCGTGCTCCGCGATCTCCCGGGGCGCCGCCTCCCCGGTGTTGTACCGGGTGTAGCGCCGCAGCTGGGTCTTGACCCGGGCGACCAGCTCCAGCGGGCTGAAGGGCTTGGTGATGTAGTCGTCTGCTCCCAGGGTCAGCCCCATGATCTTGTCCGTGTCCTCCACCCGGGCCGTCAGCATGAGGATGGGGAACAGGTGGTCCTCCCGGATCCGCTGGCAGAGGGTGAACCCGTCCATATCCGGCAGCATCACGTCCAGAATGGCCAGATCCAGCCGCTGCCGCCGGACACAGACCAGGGCATCTGCGGCGTTATTGCATTTGTGGACCGCAAAGCCCTCGTTTTTCAGGCAGACCTCCACCAGGTCCGCGATGGCGGTCTCGTCATCCACCACCAAAATGTGAGTCTCCATAGTCACCCTGCTTTCCAAGGGAGCGGAAACGCCCCCTGCCGCGGCGGGACCGACCGCCGTACTGCCGCTATCATACCACACCGGAAGCGGAAAGGAAAGAGCCAAGTCCTGCTTCGGAGCTCCCGGGGATGCCGGCCCTTGACAGGCGTGCTCCGTGCCCCCATAATGAGAACGGAGCGGTCCGGACTTTTTTGCGGATATCCCGGGCGGAGGCCCGGGACACAGACGCGGCCCGCACTTTTTGGCGGAGAGAGGAGAAAAGCGATGGAACTGAATCGGCAGCGGGTGGTATTCTCCCGGCAGGAGGCGGAGACGCTCCCGCCGAATCGCCCCTATGTGGCCTACATCTGCTATTACGACTGGACAGAGGGTGAGCACGCCACGCTGATGCACAGCCACGAGGATCTGGCGGAGGTGCTGCTGATCCTGAAGGGCAGCGGCCACTACGCCGTGGATCTCTGCCGGTACGAGGTATCTGCGGGGGATGTGGTGCTGTGCAACGGCGGCGCGCTCCATGACGAGTTCCCCCAGGCAGACCAGCCCTACCAGACCTTGTGCGTGGCCATCGGGAACCTGCAGCTGCCGGATCTGCCGCCGCACCAGTTCCTGTCCCGGGGGCTGAGCCCGCTGTTCCACCAGCCGGAGCAGTTTTCCGATCTGAAGCAGCTGTTCTGCCAGATGGACCGCTACGCTGCCGAACGGGAGGAGGGGTTTCAGACCCTGTGCCAGTACCTGATGCTGGCGTCGCTGGAGCTGGTCCGGCGGATGACGGCAGGGCGGAAGGAAGCGTATGTCACTCAGGCGGACTCCACCTTCGGCCGGGTGGCCCGCTACATCGACCAGCACTACGCCGAGGACTGCTCCATCGAGCAGCTGGGGCATCTGTTCTACCTGAGCCCCTATCACCTCTCCCACATGTTCCGGCAGAAGACGGGCTACAGCCTGAAGCAGTATGTCCTGCGCCGCCGGATCGGGGAGGCTCAGATGCGGCTGGTGAACTCCCTGGACTCCGTTCAGACCATCGCCGAGGCGGTGGGGTTTGAGGACGCCAGCTATTTCTCCCGCATCTTCTCCAAATACATCGGTCTCACGCCCACGGAGTACCGGAGATTCCGGACCGGGCGGTGAACGCGCAAAAAAATCCGGAAAAGAGGACCTGCAGAGGAACGATCTGGTTCCCCCGCAGGTTTTTCTCTTCCATTTCCCTGGGTATATTTGTACCCTGAATCCAGCATCCTAACAGGAGAAATGGAGGGACTTCCATGAGACGGATTTTCAAACGAATGACTGCCCTCGCGGCATTGACCGCGCTGGTGCTCTGCGCCGGCTGCGGGGCGTCGGACCCGGCTCCGGCGGCAGCGGAGGCCCGGACCGGGGAGCGGGAGACTCTGGGGCTGCTGATGGCCCGGGAGGACCCGTTTTTGACAGAGCTGAAGGAGCAGATCCAGGCGGAGGCAGCTGCACGGGGCTATGACGTCCGGGCCTACAACGCCGGAAATGACCCGGAGGCCCAGCTGCGTCAGGTCCATCAGGCGCTGGCCGACGGCGTGGAGACGCTGCTGGTGAATCTGGCGGAGGGCGAGGACGCCGAGAAGATCGCCGGGATCGTGGGCGACGCCGGGGTGGTGCTGATCAACCGGGCGCCGGAGACAGCCATCCTGAATGACCGCATGGTGTTCGTGGGCATGGACGAGGCCGGGGCCGGGGCGCTCCAGGGCCGGGCCCTGGCGGACTATTTCTGGGAGACGGACCACGGGACGGATCTCCGGTATCTGCTGTTCCAGGGGGTGCCGGATCAGGAAAATACGGATGCCCGGTCCGCCGGTGCCCTGCAGAGCCTGCTGGATGACGGGTTCTTCCCCGTGGCGGCAGCGGATTATCAGGTGTGCGGCTTTGACCGGCAGCGGGCCGCCGACGCCATGACGGACCTGCTGGCCCAGGGCGTGACCTATGACTGCGTCATCTGCGGCAACGACGAGATGGCTCTCGGCGTCATCGGCGCGCTGAAAGCCGCCGGCAGGGACCCCGGGGCGGTGCCCATCGTCAGCGTGGACCACACGGAAGCGGGCGCCAACGCACTGGAGGCGGGGGAGCTCTATATGACTGTGGATCAGAATGCGGGCCTGCAGGCCAAGGCGGCGGTAGCGGCGGCGGTCAATCTGGATCAGGGGCGGCCCTTTGACAGCGGCCTGGCAGACCTGCTGGGGGAAACGTACACGGACCCGGACCAGCCCTATACGCTCCGTGTCCCGGTGGAAGCAGTCCTGAACTGACACCGGAAAAAATGGAAAACAGGAGGCGGCTGCTGTGCAGCTGCCTCCTGTTTTCATGCCTCCGGACCGGCGGCCGCCCGGGAGCGGGCCGGCAGAGTGTAGAGCACCGTGGCAATGGCCACGGTGGCCGGCACGCTCAAGATCACGCCGAAGCTGCCGGACAGGCCCTGCATGATGGCGATGCCGATGTTGTTGGAGTTGATGATCTGCAGCCAGGGCAGGTCATAGGCGTAGTCCAGCACCAGCATGCTGACGCTGCCGCCGGCAAAGGCCAGGATCAGGGTGTTGGAGTCGGTGCCCATCATGTCCCGGCCCACCCGCATGCCGGCCCGGAACAGGTCGGCCCGGGAGATGTCCGGGGACTGGCCCTGGATCTCCGCCATGGCGCTGGCGATGGACATGCCCACGTCCATCATGGCCCCCAGGGCGGAGATCAGCAGGCCGGAGAACAGCAGCCCTCCCACCTGGATGCCGGAGGTGCTCCACAGGGTCATCAGGCTCTCGATGTCGCTGACGTTCCAGCCGGTGACGCCGGTGGAGAAGGAGAAGAGGGAGGCGAACACCCCCGCCATCACCACGCCGGCCACCGTGCCGGCGGTGGCCACTAAAGTCTTGCGGGTGGGCCCGCCCAGCAGCCACATGGACACCACCGTGGTGACGGCGCACACCAGCACCGCGCTCCAGAAGGGAGACCAGCCCCGGTACACCATGGGCAGATACACCCAGATGATGCAGGCGAAGGTGAACACCAGGCTCAGCGCCCCCTTGGCCCCCTGCCATCCGCCGATGGCGCACAGGGCCAGCAGATACAGCGCCACGAAGCAGATGATCTGAAGCTCCCGGTCCTGGGAGTAGACGCTGGACACCACCGTGTCCCCGGCCACGCTCTGCATCACCACCACCCGCATGCCCACGGTGCAGGGGGCGCCGAAGAGAAAGCCGGAGCTGGAGGTGGTCTCGATCTCCTGGCCCTTCAGTTCGCCGGAGGTCATCCGGACCCGGACTACCTGCTCGCCCACCCGGGTGCCGTTTGGCTGCAGGTTGTCCTGAAGGATCTCCGTCACCACGCCTTTTTCAAAGGTCTGCCCCTCCCGGGAGATCAGGGGGACCTTCTCCACCTGATTCAGGCGGACCACCAGCACCAGAAACAGCGCCAGCAGCACCAAAGGCGGCACAAAGCGCTTCCAATCCAATCGTTGCGTCAACTGCTTCAAGGGAACAGACCTCATTTCTTTCAGATGTGACCGGCCCGGAGGGACGGCGTAAAACAGCGTCTCTCCGCAGGCGCACAGCCTGCGGAGAGACTGAAGGGGATGGGGATGGGCCGGATCAGCCCAGCTTGGTCAGGGCGTAGTCAGCGCTGGAGGCGGTGACGGCGCTGCCGGTCAGCAGGCCGTTGCTCTGGGCGTAGGTCATGCCCTGGGAGAGGGTGGCGTCCCGGGAGGCACCGGCCTTGCCCTGAACGGCGGCGTAGCGGGTCAGCATGGCGGCGAACTGGGCCTGGGTGATGGTCTCGTCCGGGGCAAAGCTGCTGTCGGACACACCGTTGACGATGCCCTGGGCCTTGGCCCAGGCCACGGCGTTCAGGTAGTCGGCACCGGCGGCCACGTCGGAGAAGCCGGCGGCGGTGGACACGGCGGGACGGCCGGCGTCATCGTACAGGCGCTGGACGGCCTGGGCCCGGGTCAGGGGAGCGGTGAGGCTCTCGCTGTCGCCGGTCTTGCGGATGGTGAAGGTCTCGTCGATCTTCTCCGTCTGACCGTCAGCGGTCAGCTGATAGGTATCGATGGAGAAGGAGTCTTCGCTCAGGGTGATGACGGACCAGCTGGGCAGCCAGTTCTGGCTGCGCTCGGCGATGTAGTCCTGCTGAGCGGAGATCAGCTCGTAGTACTTGGAGCCGGAGGCGGAGTTGGCGGTCATATACAGGGTACCGTTGGGATCCACCACAGTGTTGCCCACGGTGGTCTCAATGGTGTAGCAGTGGTTGTCCGCCTGGAAGTCGTTCAGCAGGGCCTGACCGGCGGTGTCGCCATCCTCGGGGTACAGGGGGATCTGGGTGCTGGCGTTGATGTCGTAGGCATGATCCCAGTCGTAGTCGCTGCCGTCAGCATTGAGCTGGAACTCATAGGCGCCGTGGGTCTGGCCGTCGCCGTACAGCAGCTTGGAGCGGCTGTAGGTGTGGTCGTGGCCCTGGAGCACCACGTCGATGTCGTACTCATCGAAGATGGGGGTCAGCTGGGTGCGGAGGATCATGCCGTCCGTGTCGGAGTGATCCAGGCCGGAGCCGTAGATATCCTGATGGATGGTGACGATCCGCCAGGCGGCGTTGGGATCAGAGGCGATGGCATCCTGGATGGCCTGCTCGTGCTCCGCCACATTGTAGTTGTTGGTGTTCAGCACGATGAACAGGCCGTTGCCGTAGGAGTAATAGTAATCGCCGCCGGCCTGGGTGGCGCCGTACTCCGTGGCGTTGGGGTTGTTAAAGTGGTACATGTAGTCGGCATTCAGGGAGTCGTGGTTGCCGATGGTGGTGGCCACCGGCAGACCAGCCAGCACATCGGGGCTGAGGTAGCCGGCGTACTCCTCCTCCTTGGCCTGACCGGTCTTGTTGACCTGGTCACCGGCGGAGATGATGAAGCTCACATCCGGGTCCTGGGCCAGAGCGGCCTCCAGGGTCCGGTTCCAGCCGAAGGCGTCGTTCCGGGCGGCGGTGTTGGCCACGCCGGACTCGGCGGCCAGGGTCTCGCCGCCCTGGGGCTGGCCCTTGGAGGCGCCGATCTGGGGATCGCCCACATACAGCATCTTCACGGTGTCGAAGCTCTGGGTCTCGTAGGTCTCCACCTCGGTCTGCACACCGTTCTTCTCCACGGTGTAGTAGTAGGTGGTGTTGGGCTCCAGACCGGTGACGGTGACGTGGTTGTAGTGATAGGCCACGCCGTCGGTCAGGCTGGTGTCCACATCGCCGGCGGTGCCGGTGTAGGACTGCAGGCTGTTCCGGTCCGTGCCGAAGTGCACCACAGGGGTCGCGGCGGAGCCGTTGTCCAGGCTGTACCAGGCGAAGTTCAGCTCTGTCTCGTCTTCGCCGGGGGTCAGGGACACCTGGGTGTAGTCCGTGGCGACCGTGTTCCACTCCTCTGTCCAGGCGGTCCACTCGGCGCTGCCGCCCACGGTGGAGCCGTCGTTGTAGTGGACAGTGGCAGCCAGGGCGGGGACCATGGTCCCGATCAGCAGAGCGCCGCACACGCCGCCGACCAGAAGTCTCTTCTTGATTTGCATATCGATCCTTCCTCTTGTCTTTTTGTGGTTTTGTGAAAGATTCCCCTTCGAAAAATGAGTATAATCTTCCGTTTTTTGCCCTGCAAGACACCTTTCAAACTCTTGCCCAAGATTTAACAAACGCTTTACACAGCGCCTTCCGGCTTTACAGAACTGCTGCAGGAGAACTCCGGCACAGTCGACCCCGGACGGAGAAAGGCCGCGGACCCAATGCTGGGTCCGCGGCCTTATTCTCTATGAGAAGAAGCGGAGTCAGACCTGCCGCCCTTCGGCGGCATTCTGCACCAGAGGCAGGCATACCACCAGCTCGAACCGGTCGTCCCGGACCCCGGCGTCCAGCGTGCCGCCGTAGCGCTCGGCGATCTCCCGCATGCCGGGGATGCCGAAGCCGTGGGCGGCCTTGTCCGCCTTGGTGGTGGCGAGATCCGGCTTCACCTCGCCGCCCAGGGTGTTCTCCACCCGCAGCATGAAGAGGCCCTTGTCGGCCTTGCAGCGGACGGTGATCCGCCGGTCCGCCCCGCCCCGGGTGCCCTCCAGCGCATTGTCCAGGGCGTTGCCCAGCAGGGCGCACAGGTCCACGTCTGCCACCGGCAGATCCCGGGGCAGGGAGACGGCGAAGTCCGCCACGGTCTCCTCCCGCTCCATGGCATCCGCCTTGGCGGTGAGGACGGCGTTGGCCGCCTCATTCTCGCAGAGGCGCCGGGTCCCCCGGAGGGCCGGAGACCCGGCCATCTGGTCCAGATAGCGGATGGCCCCCTGCTCATCTCCCTGCTCCAGAAGGCCCCGGACTGCCGTCAGGTGGTTCCGCAGGTCGTGACGGAGGCGGCGCACCTGCGTCTCCTGCTGCCGGAGACCCTGGTAGTAGACCTCCCGCAATCCCGCCAGGCGGCCGGCCTGCTCCAGCCGCTCGTGGTCCGCCAGGATCAGAATGGCCAGCAGCAGCACCAGGGAGGTCAGCAGCACAAAGGGCAGCACCACCATGCCCTGGTTCATGGCCAGCGTATTGACCTCCGCGGAGTCGTATTTCCGGAAGGTCAGCAGCACCACGGCGATCAGGGCGCACAGGGGCATGGCCGCCAGGCCCAGCACCAGCTTCCACAGCCGCCGGGAGAGCGTCACCGGCTCCCGGGGCAGGCGGCGGCGCAGCAGCAGCCACAGCGGGCCGAACACCATCGGGCGGGCCATGCGCACCAGCACGTCATAGAGCGCATTCCTGTTGATCCGCTCCACATAGGTGTCCAGCAGGGCGCACACGGACATCTCCAGGCAGAAGAGGATCATGCACACTGCCAGCCGCCCCACCCGGTCGCCCCGGGTGGACAGGAAGAACAGGGCCAAGAACACCGGCAGCGTATAGAGCAGATTGGGGTCCCCGATCCAGATCACCATGCCGCTGGTGCCCGCCAGGGTCAAAAAGAGCAGCGCCTTCCAGAACCGCCCTCTCCGGAGCCGGACGAAGGGCGTGCAGAGCCGGTAGAGGAAAAAGCCGCTGGCCGCCACCGTCAGGAAATACCCGAAATAGAGCCAGAACTTCCAGAGAACATCCAGCATCTCCTCACCCCTCCAGTTCCGCCCGGGTCAGGGCCAGCAGGGCCGACTGCTGGCAGGACCGGCTGACGGGCAGATGCTGCCCGTCCCGCAGCACCACCTCGCCGCCCTCCATTCGGTCCACGGCTCCCGCCCGGACCAGATACCGCTGGTGGACGCGGACAAAGCCGGCCCCCACCTCTTCCGCCACCGCGTCCAGCTTGCCGTAGAAGGTGTAGTCCCGGCCCTCCGTCACGCAGGTCACCTGCCGCCGGTCCGAGACGAAGTACAGAATGTTGGCGATGGGGATGCGGTAGTGGGTGTCCCCGCTGCGGCAGATGTAAGCCCGGTCCAGGTCCCGGACCAGCGCCGCCTGGGCCCGGTCCAGCACCGCCTCCAGCTGTTCCGCCTTCGGGGGCTTTAAAAGGTACCCCAGGGCCCCCACGGAATACCCGTCGAACACGTGGTCGGCATAGCCGGTGACGAACACCAGCTGGAGACCGCTGTCCGCCGCCCGGAGCCGCCGGGCGGTCTCCATGCCGTCCAGCTCCCCCATCTCCATGTCCAGAAACACGATGTCCAGCTCCCCGGCGTGGCCCTCCAGCCAGCGGAGCAGGCCCTCGCCGGAGGAGAACTCCCAGAACTGCCCCTGAACACGCCGCTTGTCCAGGACCCGCTCCAGGGCGGAGCGGAGCACCAGCCGGGCGTCGTAGACATCATCACAGATGCCGACCCGCAGCATCTTCCTCACCTCAAATCAAACGGATTGCCCACACGGGGGCAATCGCCCCAAAGGCACGTGCCCATTCTACCACAGGAGCTGCCGCCTGCCAAACCAAACTTGACGGCAAAACCGCCAAATTTGACATCCCGCCACGCCCCGGTGCAAAACTTGACATTCCAGCCGCCGCAGATGACACCCCCGTTTGCGGCGGCGGTTTTTTCGCGGTACGCTGGTGTCAACAAGGAGGGAACAACACCATGACAAACACCACTGCCATCTCCCGCTCCCGCGTGTGGAGCGTCCTTACCACCCCGGCCGTCATCCCCCAGACAGGTCCCCGGCTCAAGACCAATCTGGACACCGACTTCCTGAAGCTCATCGCCATCGCCGCCATGCTGATCGACCACATCGGCGGCGCCTTCTTCCCGGAGGTGGGCGTGTTCCGCTGGATCGGCCGACTGGCCTTCCCCATCTTCTGCTACTGCCTGACGGTGGGCCTGCTGTACACCCACGACGTGCGGAAGTACCTGACCCGGCTGGGGATCTTCGCCCTCGTCAGCCAGCCCTTCTACATCCTGGCCTTCCATCCGGTCAGTGAATTCACGGCCAACCTCACCAACTGGAACATCTTCTTCACCCTGTTTCTCAGCCTCCTGGGCATGTACGGCGTGAAGGAGCGGAAGTGGTGGCTGTTCGCCCTGGCCCTCTTCACCGTCAGCTGGTGGAACTTCGACTACTCCGGCACCGGCATCACGTTGATGCTGATCTTCTACCTCTGCCGGAACCGTCCCGACCTGGGCGCGGCGCTGTACATCCTCAGCTATCTCCCGGCCCTGTGGAACGGCTGGCCGGAGGATCCCCTGTGCCTGACGGTGGGGAGCCTCTGCATCGACTGGTCCTTCTTCGCCGTCTTCGCCGCGCCGCTGATCTTCTGCGCCACCCACTCCCGCATCAAGGTCAACAAGTGGTTCTTCTACGCCTTCTATCCCGCCCACCTGGCAGTCATCGCCCTGGTGCAGAACATCCTGTGAGTCAGAAAGGAAGTGTTGTTATGTTAACAGTCAAAGACCTGCACAAATCCTATCAGGTGGGCAAGACCACCTACGAGGTCCTGAAGGGCGTGTCCCTGACCGTTGAGAAGGGGGAATTCGTAGCCGTTATGGGCCCCTCCGGCTCCGGCAAGACCACCTTGCTCAACTGCATCTCCTGCTACATCCCCATCGACAGCGGGGAGATCACCCTGGGGGAGAAGCAGCTGGCTGATCTCAGCGAGGACGCCCTGGCCAAGGTCCGCAACCGGCAGCTGGGCTTCGTGTTCCAGGACTTTCTGCTGCTGGACGGCCTGACGGTCCGGGAGAACATCCTCCTGCCCGCCATCATCGGCGGCAGCGTCACCGGTCAGACGGAGGCCCGGGCGGACCAGCTGTGCGACGTGTTCGGCATCACCGCCATCCGGGACAAATACCCGGCGGAGATCTCCGGCGGCGAGAAGCAGCGCTGTGCCGTGGCCCGGGCCCTCATCAACCACCCCCTGCTGATCCTGGCGGACGAGCCCACCGGCAACCTGGACTCCAAGTCCAGCCGGGCGGTGATCCGGTCCTTCCAGCAGGCCAAGGCGTCTCTGGAGGCCACCATTTTCATGGTGACCCACGACTCCTTCGCCGCCTCCTTCTGCGACCGGGTGGTGATCCTCCGGGACGGGGTGGTGTGGCGGACCCTGGAAAAGGGCAGCACCGACCGCGCCGCCTTCCAGGATGCGCTGCTGGACGCCATCCGGGACATGGGGAAGGAGTGAGACCATGCGCTGCTTTTCCGACGCCTACGCGGCCCTGCGCCGCAAAAACAAGGGGCAGTACGCTCTGCTGGCGGGGTGCAGCTTCTTCTCCGTGCTGCTGATCACCGCCTATGT
>ULTL01061603.1_pt1 | contig 13371 bp, 10 predicted proteins | sample 1957531 | NCBI WGS metagenome assembly ULTL01 (sample SAMEA4835732, study PRJEB28245) | human gut metagenome | biome: gut microbiome; material: fecal sample | place: Denmark | collected 2008 | reverse complement strand
CGCTCTTCCGCCGTGGCGATGCGCACGGGGCTGCTGAGCGTTTTATATTCTCTGGAGACGGTGTCATAGAGCAGGAAAGACAGGTAATTGCCCGCCATGTCCTCCGGGATGGTGTACTCCCAGCCGGTCGTGCCGGTGATCTCCTTATACGAGCTGGTGCCGGTGTTGCCCGCGCTGTAGTCCGCGGCCGTGAGATAGCGCCACTCGATCTTCAGTTTCGGGAAATTCTCGTAGTCGTACTCGCCACCGCCGAGGACATTGATCTTGGCGCGTACCGTCTCGCCCACGGCGACAACGCCCTCGAGCTCCACGGTCGTGATCTGGGGGATGACGTAGATCGTGAGGCTCGCCGTGATGCCCTTGGCCGCGCTGGCCGTGATGACCGCCTTACCGGCGCCGTCGGCCGTCGCCTTGACGATCACGGACTGGTTGGCCGCGCCCGCGCCCTCCGGCGTCTCGAGCGTGACGATGCCCTCGCCCTCCGTCAGCGTCCAGCCAACGTGCGTGTCCTTGTCCATGTCCTTGCACGCGGCTGTGATCGTCGCCTGCGGCTGCGGCTCATTCGCCGTGCGCCAGAGCGTGTCCGGGCCGGTCAGCTCGATGCGCGGATCAGGCTGCACCACTTCGCCCGCCTGCCAGACGAGGATGGGGTAGCCGTTGTTCGCGCCCGCCGTGTCCTCTTTGAAGGCGTTGCCGAGCTTGCCCGCAAGGCCCTCTGGGGAGGTGATCTGCGTAGCCGCCGCTGCCGTGCCGCCAAGCGTTTCCGCCTCCGGCAGCGTATAATAGCAGTTTTTGACCGCTGCGTTGCTGAAGGCGAAGATGCCGCCCTTCTGCGATGCCTTACCGCCAATGTCGCCGATGCTGTAGCAATTTTCAATGCTGCCCTTCTGCAGCTGGCCGACGATGCCGCCTGCCTTGGCGGAGCCGGTCACGCTGCCGGTGTTGTAGCAATCGCGGATCGCAGCGGTATTCTTCCAGTGGCCGAGGATGCCGCCGGCCGTTGTTCCGGTCACATCGGCCGCGTTCACGCAGCCGCTGATGGTCACGTCGTTGCTGTTCAGGCCGCCTGCAATGCCGCCGGTGTAGCCGCCGGTCACGCTGCCGGAAAAGCTGCAGTTCTCGATCGTTCCGGCCTGCACCTTGCCGACGATGCCGCCAATATAATTCTTCGTGCCGCAGCTGACCGTGCCGGAGACGTTCAGGTTGCGGATCGTTGCCTTGTTGATCGCAGCGAACAGGCCCTGATTGGCCGTGCTGCTCTGCACGTTCAGGCCGCTGATCGTATGGCCGCAGCCATCGAACGTACCGGAAAAGAAATCCTTAACCGCCGATACGCCGTTGCCGACCGGCTTCCACGTGCCGGTGAGGGCAACGTCATTGGCAAGATAGAACGAAACGCCGGAAAGGTTATACGTTCCGTTTCCGCCATCCGCCTTGACCGCAGCGGCGAAGGCCCGCAGACTCTCCTCCGTGCTGATCTTATACGCGGCACCGGCGCTCGTATCCGCCCCCGCCGTATACTCCGGCAGTGCGGACACGTCCACCGTGTCTGCGGCCAGTGCCGCCGGCATGAGGCCGACGAGCAGCGTCAGCACCAGCAGCAGGGCCAGAAACCGTTTTTTCATGTGCTTTCCTCCCAAAACAAAAAAATTCTGCCCGCCGGAATCGGCGGACAGGTGCAGCAAAACCAGCCGAACGAAATTTCTTCGTTCAGCCATGCAACTTCCGGTTCCGGCAGAAATGCCTGCAGCCTTCGGGTATTCTGACTTATCCGCCTTCCGGCGGCTTCACAGTGACCGACTCGCGGGGCTTTGCACCCACATTCCCCCTGCCGCCCGAAGCGGCGAAGACTGCGCAATATACAGTTTCGGTCGTAGTGTATCACAGCCCGGCGCGGTTGTAAATCCTTTTTCCGACCGCATTCGCGGGCGAAGCGCACGGCCCGCAAAGCGCCGCACGCCGGCGCCGAACACGCAAAACACCCCCGGACCGAAGTCCGGGGGTGCACTGATGGAATGCTTATTTGCGAATGTAAGCGCTGAGGATGGAGGCCATCTCGGCGCGGGTCACCGCGTCGTTCGGCGCGAGGAGCTTGCCGTCGCGGCCGACGATGAGCTGTCTGGCAACGGTCCACTGCAGCTCAGCCTGCGCCCAGGACGGAACGTCCGCCGCGTCGCCGAACGCTGAGAGATCGGCGCGCGCCGTCACGTCGTCACCGGAGAAAGCCGCAAAGCCGCAGAGCATGACAGCCGCCTGTGCGCGCGTGACCGCAGCGTCGGGCCGGAACGTGCCGTCACCGCAGCCGGCAACGATGCCATTTTCAGCCGCCCAGATGACCGCGTTCGTATACCACTGGCCGGTCGGAACGTCCGAGAACTTGTTTTCCGCCGTGACCGCCGGCTCACCGGCTCTGGCATAGAGAATGACCGCGAGCATGGCGCGGGTGAGCGTCAGGTCGGGCGCGAAGGTCTTGTCGTCCACGCCGACCATGAGGTTACGGGTATACATGCGCTTGATGGCAGTGTACGCCCAGTGATCCCACGACACATCGGTGAATGGCAGGACCATGCCGGGCACCTGCATGTAGTCGGCCGTGAAGAAGACCTCAATCTCGTCGCCGTCCTCAAGCTGGAAGGCGTTCATCGCCACATCCGGAATATCGCCGTTGACGCGATAGAGCCAGCCGGAGTTTTGCCCCTTGCTGAATTCGGCGACCTTGGTGCCGTCCGGCGCGGTGACCGCCCGCAGATAGCTGTAATTTGCATCATAGTCATACGTGTAGCCGTTGGCCGCGAGCACCTGCTGGAACACGTCAAGCACCGTCGTGCCCTCGGTCGAAACGCTGACCACAGCCGGCTGGATCCAGACGTCCGTGTCCGTGTGCAGCTGGAAGGTGACGGTGTACACGCTCGAGGGTTCCGTCGGGCTCGACGGAGCCGATGGAGACGACGGGCTCGTCGGGGCCGTCGGGGCCGTCGGAGCCGTCGGGCTCGATGGAGCCGATGGAGACGACGGGCTCGACGGGGCCGTCGGGGCCGTCGGGGCCGTCACACTGCTCGGAGCCGTCGCGTCCGTCGGAACGTCCGGTCCCACAGCCAGCGCCGCCGGCATGAGGCTGAAGACCAGCGTCAGCGCCAGCAGCAGCGCCAAAAACCGTTTTTTCATGTTGCTTCCTCCTGAAACAAAAAATTTCTGCCCGCCGGGACCGGCGGACAGCTGCAGCAAAACCGGCCAAACGAAATCTCTTCGTTCAGCCATGCAGTTTCCGGTTCCGGCAGAAATGCCTGCAGTCTTCGGGTATCCTGACTGATCCGCCTTTCGGCGGCTTCACAGTGACCGACTCGCGGGGTTTTGCACCCACATTCCCCCTGCCGCCCGAAGCGGCGAAGACTGCGCAGTATGCAGTTCTGAGCGTAGTGTACCACAGCACGGCGCGGTTGTAAATGCTCCGGCACGACATGTGCAGAAATTAAAAAAATCTCCTCCCGGCGGTTACGGGAGGAGATTTTTTCGTGCGGGGAAACCGCACATTGGGGGGGCGGTCACCGAGAGGCGGTTACTCTCGGAAACCATGGAGAAAAAACAGAAATGGATGAAAAATAGCAAAGGAAAATGGGATCAGCGCTTGATGCTCACGATGTCTCTGCCAAGCAGAGCCGTGTAAAGGCCGCCGATCACGAGCGCAAGCACACCCAGCAGCGCCATCGCGGCAGAGCGGGCGGAGTACATGCTCATAAAGGAGACAGCGGTGATCTCGATCGCGAGAAACGCAGCGAATGCCAGAATGTTCAGCCAGATGTTTTTCATAGCAGCTACCTCCTGTTTTTGGGGTTCCGAGGGCGTTTTCCGATCCCTCTGTTTACAGTTGCATAATAGCACAACGTCCGCCTGTTGTAAAATTCACAATTTTGAAAGGAACGTTTTGCGTTTTCGATTCAATTCAAAAATCTGATGATATTCTTTCGCAAAAATGATAATTTCCTGTCAATCTGTCCCTGCGATTTGTTGGATAGCCGAAAAAAAGCTTGACGTAGGCTGGATTTGCGACGTATTATAAATTCGAGAAATAAACGGATCCAGATCGGGATAAGGAGGCATTGCCTATGGAACTTCGTTTGCTGACCACATTTTTAAAGGTCGCGCAGCTGCAGAGCTTCTCCAAGGCCGCAGAATCCCTGGGTTATTCCCAGTCCGCCGTTACGGTACAGGTCCAGCAGCTCGAAAACGAGCTGGGCGTGCGCCTGTTTGACCGCATTGGCAAAACCGTATCCATCACCCACTACGGGCAGGAATTTATTCCCTACGCACGCGATGTCGTATCGGCCGCGGCGCGCGCCGTGTCGTTCACGGTGCAGGAGCGTGATCTGACCGGCACGCTGCGCATCGGCACAATCGAATCGATCATGACGGCCAGCTTCGGTGAGATCCTGCCGCTGTATCATGAACACTGTCCGCATGTGAACACACAGCTGGTCGAGGGCGACACCAAAACGCTCTCAGATATGCTCATGCACAATGAAGTCGACCTGATCTACACGCTCGACGACATGGGCTATGACGCGCAGCGCGTCAAGCTCTTCGAGTGCCCGCAGGAGATCGTCATCGTCGCAAGCCCCAAGCACCCGTTTGCTGCCGCCAAGCAGCTCAAGCTGGCCGACCTCGTCAACGAACCGTTCGTGCTCATGCCGCAGTTCAACAGCTACCGCCACCAGTTCGACATGGAGCTGGCGCACCAGAAGCTGTCGATCCGGCCGTTTCTGGAGCTGGAGAGTACGAGCATGGTCATGCAGCTGCTCGAGCACAATCCCTATCTGTCCGTGCTGCCGCGCTACACGGCGCGCCGCCGCGCGGAAGAGGGCCGGCTCGTCATTCTGCCGGTCGTGGACTGCCACATGGAGCAGTGGAGCCAGCTGGTGCACCACCGCGACAAGGTGCTCACGCCGCAGATCCGCGCCATGGTCTCCTGCATTGCGCAGGTGGAAAAAATACCGCTGCATCTCGAGGACTGACGCGCACAAATGCATACAAAAAACAGCCCCCATCGGACGATGGGGGCTGTTTGCTGTCTGTGAACAGAAACTCAGTCGGTCACGTACGGCAGGAGGGCGATCTGACGCGCTCTCTTGATGGCCTCGGTGAGCTCGCGCTGATGCATCGCGCAGGTACCGGTCGTGCGGCGCGGCAGGATCTTGCTGCGCTCGGACAGGAAGCGGCGAAGCTTCGCGGTGTCTTTGTAGTCGATATAAGTGCACTTGTCCACACAGAACTGGCAAACTTTTCTGCGTTTGCGGTTCTTGCTCTTATCTCTGTCAAAAGCCAAGACTGTAATCCTCCTTTATCAAAATCAGAACGGCAGGTCGCCGTCATCGTCGTCCAGCTCGGAAAAAGCGCTGCCGCCCTGGGGGACATTGTCATATCCGCCATAGCTGCCGCGGTGAGCCGGTGCCGATGCGCTCGGCGCTGCCGGACGAGGCGCATCGCCGCCGTCGCGGCGCTTGCTCTCGCCGAAGTAGACATTGTCCGCCACGACCTCCGCGCTGCGGCGCTTGCCGCCTTCACGGTCGGTCCAGTCGCGGATCTGCAGGCGGCCGCTCACGGCGGCCATGCTGCCCTTGGTGAAGTACTTGGAGACGAACTCCGCCGTGCTTCTCCAGGCGACAATGTCGATGAAGTCCGTCTGCTTCTCGCCGCCGTCACGACCGCCGAAATCACGGTCGACCGCCAGCGTAAACGAAGCCACGGGGATCTGGGACTGGGTATAACGAAGCTCGGGGTCACGGGTCAGACGGCCCATGAGCACAATGTGGTTCAGCATTGCCGTGCCTCCTTATTCCGGGCGACGGGTGATCAGGGAGCGGAGAATACCGTCCGTGATGCCCAGCACACGATCCAGCTCGGCCGGGAAATCCGGACCGCTGGTGAACTTGACGAGCACGTAGTAGCCCTCAGAAATGTAGTTGATCTCGTAAGCGAGCTTGCGCTTACCCATCTCCTCCATTTCCTCCAGCGTGCCGTTCTGCTCGACAAGCGCCTTGAACTTCTCGACGACTGCTGCAGTCTCTTCCTCCGACAGATTGGGGTTGATGATATACATCAGTTCGTACTTTTCGGTGGTTTTTGCCATTTCAGTTGCACCTCCTTCTGGTCTAGTGGCCCTCATCTCAAATGAGAGCAAGGATCACCCGCGTCAATACGCAGGCCATATTATTATACCTGAAAAACCGGGAAAGTCAATCCTTTTTTGCACTTTCCGGCGTATCAAGCACGTGCACATTCATCTGCGGGTAGGACATGGACACGCCGTGGGCGTCAAACGCCGCGCCGACAGCCTCCATGAGGTCATAATATACGGTCCAGTAGTCGGCCGTTTTGCACCAGACGCGCACCGTGTACTCGATATTGCTCTCCCCGTAGCCCGACACGCGCACGAACGGCTCCGGCTCCGGCAGGATGCCGGGCACAAGCGACACGGCGTTGTGCAGCGCCGCCTTCACCTGCTCCGGACGGCAGGTATAGTCCGCGCCGAACGTCAGGTCCACGCGCCGCTGCGGCTCGCGGTTATAGTTGACGATCTTGGACGCCGAGAGGTCGCTGTTGGGCACATAAATGTCCTTATTGTCCAGCGTGCGCAGCTGCGTATAGATCAGGCCGATATCCTTGACGGTGCCGCTCACGTCGCCGGCCTCGATGAAATCGCCGTCCTCGAACGGCCGCGTGAGCAGGATGGTGATGCCGCTCATGGCGTTGGACAGGCAGTTTTGCACCGAGAGCGACAAAGCCAGGCCGAGTAGGCTGAACACCGCCAGCAGCGCCGTGACGTTAAAGCCGAGACTGTCGGCCACGATGAGGATGGCCATGAACTCCAGCGCGATCTTGAGCACCTTGAGGATGAATCGGCTCAGGCTCTCCGACAGGCGCGAGTGCGCCGAGATGCGCCGCGCAACGCGCATAACGAGCCAGATAACGAGCACGCAGATCACGAGCGTGATGGCAGAGGTGATGAGCTTTTCGAGCGTGAGACTGCCGAGGCTGAAGCCGATGGCGTTATTCACGTCCTCGATGCTGTCTTTCGTGGATTCGAGCGCGTTCTGATAGGTGTCCGTATTCAAATGGCGGTCTCCCCTTTCGTAGTGATCTGCTGCTTAGTATACGCCATACCCCGCCGGTTTTCAACACGTTCCGGCGGGCGGAGTGTTGGAGAAGGATGTGTGCGTGCCATGGTGTCCGAAAACACCGCATCGCAATGCAGTGTGGGAACTTCCGTTCTCAGAGCAGCAGGGGCGCTCGAGAGCGCAAGGCCCGCCGCGAGTAGGATCGCGTCTTTTCTATCCGGCCCGCCGCGGATGGAGTGGCGCCTTTTTGCACTTTTAAGCGCAAAAAGGCGGGGCTGAAATCAGCCCCGCCTGCGTAGGTAGGTAAACTTATGCCTCGTCGTAGAGCTTCTTGAGCTTGAGCAGGTGCTCGTAGCGCTTCTTTGCGTTGGCCTCGGACTTGGCAAACAGCTCCTCGGCACGATCCGGGAACTCGTTGGTCAGGCGGGCGTAACGCGCCTCGTTCATGAGGAAGTCACGGTAGCCGTCGGCCGGCTCCTTACTGTCGAGCGCGAAGGGCTTCTCGGCGGACGGATCGTAACGGAACAGGTTCCAGTAGCCGCAGTCGACCGCACGCTTCATCTCGCCCTGGCAGTTGGTCATGCCGCCCTTCTTGATGCTGTGCATCTCGCAGGGAGCGTAGCCGATGATCAGGGACGGGCCGTGGTAAGCTTCCGCTTCCTTGATGGCCTTGATGGTCTGCGCCGGGTTTGCGCCCATGGCGACCTGCGCCACGTAGATGTAGCCATAGCTCATGGCGATCTCGGCAAGGCTCTTGCTCTTGAGCTCCTTACCGGCAGCCGCGAACTGCGCGACCTGGCCGATGTTGGAGGCCTTGGACGCCTGTCCGCCGGTGTTGGAGTAGACCTCGGTGTTGAAGACGAACACGTTCACGTCCTCGTCCTGCGCCAGGACATGATCCAGGCCGCCGAAGCCGATGTCATATGCCCAGCCGTCGCCGCCGAAGATCCAGCAGCTCTTCTTGTTGAGGAAGTCCTTGTTGGCCATGACGCGCTGGTAGCGCTCGCAGTCACAGGCGGGCTTGGCCTCCATCACAGCGAGGAACTCCGCCGTGGCGGTCTGGTTGGCCTCGCCGTCGTTATAGGTCTCGAGGTACTTCTTCGCAGCCGCGACCTTGGCGGGATCCTTGCCGTTTTCGGCGATGTAGCGGATGTCTTCCGCCAGATCGTCACGGATCTTCTTCTGGCCGAGATACATGCCGAGGCCGTGCTCCGCGTTATCCTCGAACAGGGAGTTGGCCCAGGCGGGACCCTTGCCTTCCTTGTTGACGGTGTACGGGCTGGTGGCAGCCGGGCCGCCCCAGATGGACGAGCAGCCGGTCGCGTTGGAGATCATCATGTGATCGCCGAACAGCTGCGTGATCAGGCGGGCATAGCTCGTCTCGGCGCAGCCGGCGCAGGAGCCGGAGAACTCGAGCATGGGCTGCCGGAACTGGCTGCCCTTGACGGTGAAGTCCTGAAGTTCCTTCTTCTCGGCGACCTTGGCAACCATGTAATCGAACACGGGCTGCTGATCTTCCTGGCTCTCGAGCGGCTGCATCGTCAGCGCGCCGACCGGGCAGACGTGCGTGCAGACGCCGCAGCCCATGCAGTCGAGCGGAGAGATGGCCATGGAGAACTTGTAAACGCCCTTGCCGGCGCCGACCTTGAAGTCGACTGCCTTGGTCTGCGCGGGCGCGGCGGCCAGCTCGTCGGCAGTGAGCGCGAACGGGCGGATGGTCGCGTGCGGGCAGACATAGGCGCACTGGTTGCACTGGATGCACTTGGCACTGTCCCACTCGGGCACAGAGACGGCCACACCGCGCTTCTCATACGCGGAGGCGCCGAGCTCGAACGTGCCGTCGGCGTGATCGACGAACGCGGAGACCGGCAGGCTGTCGCCGTCCATCTTGTCGACCGGAGTGAGGATGTCGCGCACCATCTTGACGGTGGCCGGACGGCCGGCCAGCTCCTTGGCGGGCGCTTCGTCCACGGCGTCGGCCCAGTCGGCCGGAACGTCGATCTTCACATACGCGGTCGCGCCGAGGTCGATGGCCTTGTAGTTCATCTCGACGACGTCCTCGCCCTTCTTCATGTAGGAGGCCTTGGCCTTCTCCTTCATGTAGCGGATGGCGTCCTCTTCCGGCATGATCTTCGCCAGAGAGAAGAACGCGGACTGCAGGATGGTGTTGTTGCGCTTGCCCATGCCGATCTTGATGGCCAGGTCAATGGCGTTGATCGTGTAGAGCTGGATGTTGTTGCGGGCAATGTAGCGCTTGGCGGAAGCGTCCAGATGGTGGCTGAGCTCCTCGGGCGTCCACTCGCAGTTGATCATGAACACGCCGCCGGGCTTGACGTCCTGGACCATCTTGAAGCCCTTGGTGATGTAGGACGGGTTGTGGCAGGCGACGAAGTCGGCCTTATTGATATAGTACGGGCTCTTGATCTCGTGATCGCCGAAGCGCAGGTGGCTGATGGTCACGCCGCCGGTCTTCTTGGAGTCGTACTGGAAGTAGGCCTGCACGTATTTATCGGTGTGGTCGCCGATGATCTTGATGGAGTTCTTGTTCGCGCCGACGGTGCCGTCACCGCCGAGACCCCAGAACTTGCAGGCGATGGTGCCCTCAGGGGAGGTGTCGGGCGCGTCATGCTCCGGCAGGGAGAGGTTGGTCACGTCATCGACGATGCCGATGGTGAACTGACGCTTCGGCGTGTCGTGCTTGAGCTCTTCGTAGACCGCGAACACAGAGGACGGCGGGGTGTCCTTGGAGCCGAGGCCGTAGCGGCCGCCGGTGACGACGATGTCGTTGCGGCCGGCGTTGGCCAGCGCGGTGACGACGTCGAGGTACAGGGGCTCGCCCTGTGCACCGGGCTCCTTCGTGCGGTCGAGCACGGCAATCTTCTTGCAGGTCGCCGGGATGGCCGCGATGAGCTTGTCGGCACGGAACGGACGGTACAGGCGGACCTTCACGAGGCCGACCTTCTCGCCGTGGGCGTTGAGGTAGTCGATGACTTCCTCGGCCACGTCGCAGATGGAACCCATGGAGATGATGACACGGTCAGCATCCGGAGCGCCATAGTAGTTGAAGAGCTGGTAGTTGGTGCCGAGCTTGGCATTGATCTTGCCCATGTACTCCTCGACCAGATCCGGCACGGCGTCATAATACTTATTAGACGCCTCACGGTTCTGGAAGAAGATATCGCCGTTTTCGTGGCTGCCGCGCATCTGCGGATGCTGCGGGTTCAGGCCGCGCTGACGGAAGGCATTGACCGCATCCATGTCGACCATCTCGGCCAGATCGTCATAATCCCAGACGGCGATCTTCTGGATCTCGTGCGAGGTACGGAAGCCGTCAAAGAAGTTCAGGAACGGAACGCGGCCCTTGATGGCGGCCAGATGCGCCACGGGGGACAGATCCATAACTTCCTGCACGTTGCCCTCAGCGAGCATGGCAAAGCCGGTCTGGCGGCAGGCCATGACGTCGGACTGATCGCCGAAAATGGACAGCGTGTGCGACGCGAGCGCGCGGGCCGTCACGTGGAACACGGCCGGGAGCAGCTCACCTGCCATCTTGTACATGTTCGGGATCATGAGCAGCAGGCCCTGAGAGGCGGTGTACGTCGTGGTCAGGGCGCCGGCATTCAGCGAACCGTGGACAGCGCCGGCTGCGCCGGACTCTGCCTGCATTTCCTGCACACGGACCTTCGTGCCGAAGATGTTCTTGCGGCCGGCAGCGGCCCACTGATCGACCAGGTCGGCCATCGGGCTCGACGGGGTGATCGGGTAAATGGCAGCCACTTCCGTAAAGGCGTAGGACACGTGGGCGGCAGCGTTGTTGCCGTCCATGGTAACGAGCTTTCTTGCCATAAACTTCATCTCCTATTTCTCTTATATGTTATCCTATATTTGTGCAATGGGCACCTATCCGCCCATTCACGTCAATATGATAACACAGTTTCAAAAAAACGTAAATAATAGTTTTTTGATTCTTGTTTCATTTTTCGAAACGCAACTATTGAAAACGCGCAAGTTTCCGGGTGAAAACCGGCGTTTTCACGGAAAATGTCCAGTTTTTTCGCTAATTTTTCGCTTGTGATTTCTCACCTATTGTTATATAATATATCACTGCTGTTAAGAAAGGGGCTGTCTACATGGTCAAAATCGAACAATCGAATGGCACCATCAGCATCACCAACGAAGTATTCACCAACCTTGCAGGCGACGCCGCGACCAGTTGCTTCGGCGTGAAGGGCATGGTCGGCCGCAGCAAAGACAGCGGACCGTTCCAGCTCCTGCGCCGTGAATCCATGTCCAAAGGCGTCAACGCCACGTTTGCCGACGACGGCAGCATCTCGCTGGAGCTGCACATCGCGGTCGACCACGGCGTGAACATTTCCGCGCTTGCCCACAGCATCATCAATGAGGTCAGCTATAAGGTCAATCAGGCCACCGGCGTGCCCGTTGCGCGCGTGGACGTGTACGTGGACACCATGTTCCTCGATTAAGCAGGAACTTCGCACCGCTTCCCTCCCGGGAGCCGCGCTTCCGGGCCATTTTCATTCCCCCTGTCGGAGGTGTACAGATTTGAGAGAGATCATTGATGCCGCAGCGCTCCGGGAAATGCTCCTGTGCGCGAACGCGGCACTGGAAGAAAACAAACAGAAGATCAACGAGCTCAACGTCTTCCCCGTTCCGGACGGCGATACCGGCACGAACATGAGCCTGACGATGAACTCGGCCGCCATCGAGCTCGGCCGCAAGCAGACCGAGACCGTCGGCGCCGTGGCCGACTGCGCCGCGAGCGCGCTGCTGCGCGGTGCGCGCGGCAACTCCGGCGTCATCTTGTCGCTGCTGTTCCGCGGGATCGCCAAGTCCCTCAAGGGCCGCGAGACCGCAAACGCCGCGGAATTTGCCGCCGCCGTCTCCGCCGGTGTGGACGCCGCCTACAAGGCCGTCATGAAGCCGGCCGAGGGCACGATCCTCACCGTCAGCCGTCTGGGCGCGCAGGCCGCCGTGGCCTTCGCCAAGGACAGCACGGACTTTGAGGGCATGCTCGACGCGCTGCTCGTCGCCGCGCGCGAGGCGCTGGCCGACACGCAGAACATCAACCCCGTGCTGCGCCGCGCAGGCGTGGTCGATGCCGGCGGCGAGGGCTTCGTGCTCGTCATGGACGCCATGCTCGGCTATCTGCAGGGCCGCACCGCCGCCCCCGTGACCGCCGCCGCTCCGGCTGCCGCCCAGGCGCCGAAAGAGGGCGCGGACTTCTCCGAGTTCGACACCGGCGAGATCACGTTCGGCTACTGCACGGAGTTCATCGTCGCGCGCGAGAACAGCAAAAGCCCGGAGCTCCTGCGCTCGTTCCTGAAGAATCTCGGCGACTGCGTCGTCGTGGTCGACGACGATGAGATCATCAAGGTGCACGTGCACACGAACGTGCCCGGCGAGGTGCTGACCGAGGCGCTGACCTACGGCCCGCTCCAGACCGTGAAGATCGAGAACATGCGCAACCAGCACACCGCGCTCTCCGGCAAGGAGGATGCTCCCGAAGCCGCCGCTGAGACGGAGGCCGAGCCCGAAGTGGCCAAGCCCGAAAAGCAGTTCGGCGTCGTGGCCGTGTCTGCCGGCGAGGGCATGGCCAACCTCTTCCGCGAGCTGGGCGTGGACCGCGTCGTCACCGGCGGCCAGACCATGAACCCCTCCACGGAGGACATCCTCACTGAGATCAACAAGACCCCGGCGGAGGTCGTGTTCGTGCTGCCGAACAACAAAAACATCATCATGGCCGCCCAGCAGTGCATCCCGCTGTCGGACAAGAAGGTCATCGTCATCCCGACCAAGACCGTGCCGCAGGGCATTACCGCGATGCTCTCATTCGATCCGGCGAGCGCCGAGGATGTCATCGAGGCGGAGCTGAGCGCCGCGATCGAGAGCGTGCACACCGCGCAGATCACCTACGCCGCGCGCGACTCCGACTTTGACGGTCACGACATCCACAAGGGCGAGTATCTGGCGCTGATGGACGGTGCGCTGCTCGGCAGCGACGCCGACCTCGACAAGGTACTGACCAGGATCGCGGACGCCGCGAACGATCTCGACCCCGAGATCGTCTCCATCTACTACGGTGAGGACGTGCAGGGCGACGCCGCCCAGCACGCGGCCGACCTGCTCGGCGAGCGCCTGCCGATGGCGGACGTGAACGTCGTCAACGGCGGTCAGCCGGTGTATTACTACATGATCTCGTTTGAATAAAACGTGCACCATCATACAGCAAAGCGCCCGG
>ULTL01054105.1_pt1 | contig 13400 bp, 10 predicted proteins | sample 1957531 | NCBI WGS metagenome assembly ULTL01 (sample SAMEA4835732, study PRJEB28245) | human gut metagenome | biome: gut microbiome; material: fecal sample | place: Denmark | collected 2008 | reverse complement strand
GGAGCCCCCGTAAAATTTTAGTGATGGAACAGCCGCAGTCCGGTAAACACCATGGCCATGTCGTAGTCGTCGCACTTGGCGATGACCAGATCGTCCCGGATGGAGCCGCCGGGCTGGGCTACGTAGCGCACGCCGCTGCGGCGGGCCCGCTCGATGTTGTCGGGGAAGGGGAAAAAGGCGTCGCTGGCCAGGGACACGTCGTTGGTCTGGTCCAGCCAGGCCCGCTTCTCCCGCTCGTTGAGGGGATCGGGCCGCCAGATGAAGTGCTTCTCCCAGAAGCCCTCGGCGCACACGTCCTCCTCGTTGCCGTTGATATAGCTGTCGATGACATTGTCCCGCTCCGGCCGGCCTAGGGAGGGCAGGAAGGGGAGGTTCAGGGCCTTGGGGTGCTGGCGCAGGAACCAGGTGTCCGCCTTGGTGCCCGCCAGACGGGTGCAGTGGATACGGCTCTGCTGGCCGGCCCCCACGCCGATGGCCTGCCCGTCGAAGGCGTAGCACACGGAGTTGGACTGGGTGTACTTCAGGGTGATGAGGGCCACGATCAGGTCCCGCCGGGCGGAGTCCGGCAGGTTCTTGTTGCAGGTGACCACGTTGTCCAGCAGGCTCATGTCGATGCGGGCGTCGTTGCGCCCCTGTTGGAAGGTGACGCCGAACACGTCCTTGGTCTCCTGCTGGGCGGGGACGTAGCTGGGGTCGATCTGGACGATGTTGTAGCCGCCCTTGCGCTTGGTCTTCAGGATGGCCAGGGCCTGGTCGGTGTACCCTGGGGCGATGACACCGTCGGACACCTCCCGCTGGAGGAGCCGGGCGGTGGTCTCGTCGCACACGTCGCTGAGGGCGGCCCAGTCGCCGAAGGAGCACAGACGGTCCGTGCCCCGGGCCCGGGCGTAGGCGCAGGCCAGGGGGCTGTCGTCCAGGCCCTCCACGTCGTCCACGAAGCAGGCCCGCTTCAGGCTGTCGCCCAGGGGCAGGCCCACGGCGGCGGAGGTGGGGGAGACGTGCTTGAAGGAGGCGGCGGCGGGGAGACCCAGGGCCTCCTTCAGCTCCTTGACCAGCTGCCAGGCGTTGAAGGCGTCCAGGAAATTGATGTACCCCGGCTTGCCGTTGAGGACCTGGATGGGCAGGTCGCCGCCGTCCCGCATGAAGATGCGGGCGGGCTTCTGGTTGGGGTTGCAGCCGTATTTCAGTTCCAGTTCGTTCATGAGCGGTCTCCTTTCCTGCGTGTCAGACGTTCAGCTCCCCGTGGATGTCCTCGTCGGGGTACCGGGCCAGAAGGGGAGCGACTTCCTGGTCCAGAAATTCCGTCACCTGGCTGGGGGCCCGGCCCACGTATTTCTCCGAGGCCATCTGCTCCTCGATCTCCCCACGGGTCAGGGGGAAGAGGGGGTCGGCCACGATGCGGTCGATGAGGTCGTTCTGTCCGCCCTCCAGTTTTACCCGGCGGGCGGCGGCGTGGGAGTGCTCCCGCAGGGCCTCGTGGAGCTCCTGGCGATTCCCGCCCCGCTTGACGGCCTCCATCATAATGTTCTCCGTGGCCATAAAGGGCAGCTTCTCCATCACCCGGCGGCTTACCACCCGGTCGTAGACCACCAGCCCGGCGGTGACATTCATATAGATCTCCAGAATGGCGTCCACCGCCAGGAAGGCCTCGGACACGGCGATGCGCTTGTTGGCGCTGTCGTCCAGGGTCCGCTCCATCCACTGGGTGGCGGCAGTCATAGCGGGGTTCACCGCGTCCTGGATCACGTACCGGGCCAGGGCGCAGATCCGCTCGCTGCGCATTGGGTTGCGCTTGTAGGGCATGGCGGAGGAGCCGATCTGGCTGGCCTCGAAGGGTTCCTCCATCTCCTCGAAGGACTGGAGGATGCGCAGGTCCGTGGCGAACTTGCAGGCGGACTGGGCGAAGCCGGAGAGGGCGGCAAGAAAGTAGGCGTCGGTCTTCCGGGAGTAGGTCTGGCCGCAGACAGCCACGGACCGGGCAAAGCCCATCCGCTCCGCCACCATGCGGTCCAGGGTCCTCACCTTCTCCTCGTCCCCCTCGAACAGCTCCATGAAGCTGGCCTGGGTGCCGGTGGTGCCCTTGGCCCCCCGGAAGCGGAGGGTGGCGACCTGGTATTCCAGGTTCTCCATGTCCATCATCAGTTCGTTCATCCACAGCGTGGCCCGCTTGCCCACGGTGGTGAGCTGGGCGGGCTGGAGGTGGGTGTAGCCCAGGCAGGGCAGGTCCTTGTACCGCCGGGCGAAGTCCGCCAGGTTCCGCAGCACCTGGGCCGCCTTTTTCAGCACCAGCCGGGAGGCGTCCCGGAGGATGATGAGGTCCGTGTTGTCCCCCACATAGCAGGAGGTGGCGCCCAGGTGGATGATGCCCTCCGCCTGGGGGCACTGCTGGCCGTAGGCGTAGACGTGGCTCATCACGTCGTGGCGGACCACCCGCTCCCGGGCCTCCGCCACGTCGTAGTTGACGTCCTCGGCGTGGGCCTTCAGCTCGTCGATCTGTTCCTCTGTGATGTGCAGGCCCAGCTCCCGCTCCGCCTCGGCCAGGGCGATCCACAGCCGCCGCCAGGTGCGGAACTTGTTGTTGTCGGAGAAGAGGTACTGCATCTCCCGGCTGGCGTAGCGGGTGGAGAGGGGGGAGACGTAGCCGTCCCGGTTTCGTTCCATGGCTGATCCTCCTTCGTCTTGTCTCACTGGTGCTTGTTGATGATCCGGACCTCCTCCCGGCCGGTGGCCAGGTCGATCCAGTTGGTGTAGAGGGAGATCTTGTTGTCCGCGTTGAGGCCGGACCAGATCATGTCGGTGAAGGCCTCGCCGTCGTCCCCAATGGCCACCCGCTCCGGCTCCCCCTGGAAGGTGGGGATGGGGTCCCCGTCGGTGACATAGGTGTGGAGGAAGTGGCCCAGGCCCGGCAGGGCCTCGTAGGCGAAGGTGAAGCGGCTGCAGGCGCTGCCCGCGGCGTCGGCGCTCTTGAGGATGGACATATGATAGTCAAAATCTCCGCCGGCCAGAGTCAGGATGGCGCTGATCCGGGGGGTCCAGTTGGGCCCGTCGGGCTCGAAGCGCCGGACCTTCAGAGCCTGGCCGAAGGTCTTGCCCGCCAGAAGCCCGTCCCGGATGGTGTCGGTCTGGTCGCCGTTGGTGACGATGAGGGTGTCATCCAGGCGGCGGACCGGGTGGTAGATGATGAGGCTGGGGTCTGTCACCTTGCTCTCATCCCAGGCCCGGGTGCGGATGCCGTCCTCCGTGGCCTCAAAGACCCGGTTGCGGCTGTTCTCGCTGCGGCCCATGATGAAGTAGGCCACGGCGGCGTGGCGGCCGTCGGCGGACTTGCCCACCACGATGCCCCGGCCGGGGTAGGGGTTGCGGGCCAGGAGATGGCCCAAATCTTCAATCTTGTAAATATCCATGGTTACCTCTCAAAACGTACTGCTCTGCGATACGCGACCTCCCGGGCCTCCCCGGCCCGGACCCGGGTGACTTTTTAGCGATAAAAAGTCACCAAAAATCGCTGGGGGCACCCCGGATCCCGATTGTTTTCCTAATCGGTCTGTATCAAATTTGAAACTGCTCTGCCACTGAATCAGGTTTTTGTCATCTAATCTACAGTGGGTCTATCAACGATACTCCGCCTGCCGGCCTCTTAAAGAGATGGATGTTTCTTTTAGTGCTTGTCGAAACATTCTTCTTACAACGCACCATCGGGAGTATCCGTAGAATAATAGGACAAGTATAGGGCAGGCGGGGGTATCCAAAGGGGGGCGGGCGCCCCCCTTTGTGTCGTCGCGGAAGAGGGGGTCACGGGGGAGAAACCCCATCGAAAGGGTTTCTCCCTCCGTGCGTGTTTTTGCCTACTTTTTCCACGAGGAAAAAGTAGGTCGGGGTTCGGGGGTGAAACCCCCGAGGTCTTGGGGTGTGGGACCGAAGGCCCCACATTATTTCATAATTGTTTGTGCCACCAGCTCCGCCGCCTGGGGCAGAATCACCCACTCCGCCTGCTCCATGACCCGGCGCTGGAGGACCTCGGCAGTGTCGCCGGGCTGGACCTCCACGGCCTTCTGGAGGATGATCTTCCCACCGTCGGGGACCTCGTTGACATAGTGGACGGTGGCGCCGGTGACCTTCACCCCGTAGTCCAGAGCCGCCTGGTGGACCTTCAGGCCGTAGAAGCCCTTGCCGCAGAAGGCGGGGATCAGGGAGGGGTGGATGTTGATGATGGGCCCGGGGAACTGGGCGATGAAGTCCGCCGACAGGATGCCCAGGAACCCGGCCAGCACCACCATGTCGATCCGGTAGTGGCCAAGAGCATCCAGGACCTTTTCCTCGAACCCCGGCTCCCGCCGGGGGATGACGGCGCAGGCGATGTCCGCCTCGTGGGCCCGGGTGACGGCCCGGACGCCGGGCTTGTCGGCAATGACCAGGGAGAGGACCCCGCTGTGGAGGTCCCCACGCCGCTGGGCGTCGATGAGAGCCTGGAGGTTGGTGCCGCCGCCGGAGACCAGCACGGCGATCCGGGCCGTCAGCATAGGACCACCCGCTCCTCGCCTGTGACGATCTCGCCGATGAGGTAGGCGTCCTCGCCGTTTTCCCGCAGGAGGGAGAGGGCCTTGTCCGCCTGGCTCTTGGGCACCGTCACGGTCATGCCCACCCCCATGTTGAAGGTGTTGAACATGTCCCGCTCCGGGATGGCGCCTGTCTCGGCGATGAGATCGAAAATGGGGGGCACCCGCAGGGCGCTCTTCTCCAGCTTGGCGCACAGCCCCTGGGGAATGCTGCGGGGGACGTTCTCGTAGAAGCCGCCGCCGGTGATGTGGGAGATGCCGTGGACCTCCACCTGCTCCAGCAGGGCAAGGACGGCCTTGACGTAGATCCGGGTGGGGGTCAGCAGGGCCTGGCCCAGCCCCAGGCCCCCCAGGGCGTCGATGGGGGTGTGAAGGTCCGCCCGCTCCACGTTGAACACCCGGCGGACCAGGGAGAAGCCGTTGGAGTGGACGCCGGAGGAGGGCAGGGCCAGCACCGCGTCGCCGGGGGCGGTCTTGTTCTTGTCGATGATCTTTTCCCGGTCCACGATGCCCACGGCGAAGCCCGCCAGGTCGTAGTCGTCGGCGTGCATCACGCCGGGGTGCTCGGCGGTCTCACCGCCGATGAGGGCGCAGCCCGCCTGGACGCAGCCCTCGGCCACGCCGCCCACAATGTCCGCGATCCGCTCGGGAATGTTTTTGCCGCAGGCGATGTAGTCTAAGAAAAACAGGGGCCTGGCGCCGCAGCAGATGATGTCGTTGACGCACATGGCCACGCAGTCGATGCCCACGGTGTCGTGCCGGTTCATCAGCTGGGCAACGCGAAGCTTGGTGCCCACCCCGTCGGTGCCGGAGACCAGCACCGGCTGGGACATGCCGGAAAGCTCCGGCTGGTAGAGGCCGCCGAACCCGCCGATGTCCCCACAGACCCCCGCCGTCATGGTCCGGGCCACGTGGGACTTCATCAGCTCCACCGCCCGGTAGCCGGCGGTGATGTCCACGCCCGCGGCGGCGTAGGAGGCGGAATAGCTCTCACTCATGTCTCGATCTCACTTTCAAACAGATTTTTCTGGGCCTGTTTGGGCACGTCCATGGGGTACTCCCCGGTGAAGCAGGCGTCGCAGAAGTCCAGATGGCAGCCCCGGGCGATCTTCCGGGTGGCGTCCAGGGACAAAAAGCCCAGGGTATCCGCGCCGATGATCTCCCGCATCTCCTCCACCGTCCGGCCGTGGGCCAGCAGCAGATCCTGGTCGGGAATGTCGGTGCCGAAGAAGCAGGGGTGGCGGAAGGGGGGCGCGGAGATCCGCAGGTGGACCTCGCTGGCCCCGGCGTCCCGGACCAGCTTGATGAGCCGGGCACAGGTGGTGCCCCGGACGATGGAGTCGTCCACCATGATGACCCGCTTGCCCTGGACCGCCTCCCGCAGGGCGTTGAGCTTCAGCCGCACGCTGCGCTCCCGCTTGTCCTGGCCGGGCTGGATGAAGGTCCGGCCGATGTAGCGGTTTTTGATGAGCCCCACGCCGTAGGGGATGCCGGAGCAGCGGGCGTAGCCGATGGCGGCGGGGATGCCGGAGTCCGGCACGCCCATGACCATGTCCGCCCCCACGGGGTGCTCCAATGACAGGTACTTGCCCGCCTCCTGGCGGGCCAGCTCCACCGAGGCCCCGTCGATGACGGAGTCCGGGCGGGCGAAATAGATGTACTCAAATACGCACACGGCGGTCTTTGGCTTCTGGGGCGCGTGGAGGGAGCGGACCGCGCCGGTGTGGTCCACCACGATGACCTCCCCCGGCTCCACGTCCCGGATGAACCGGGCTCCCAGGGCGTCCAGGGCGCAGGACTCGGAGGCGAAGACCACCGCGTCCCCCAGGGAGCCCATGCACAGCGGCCGCATCCCCCGGGGGTCCCGGGCGGCGATGAGCTTCCGGGAGGACATGATGCACAGGGAGTAGGCGCCCTCCACCACGGACATGGCGTTGACCACCGCGTCCTCGATGGATTTTGCCTTCAGCCGCTCCTGAACCAGTGTGTAGACCAGGACCTCCGTGTCGGAGGAGGAGCGGAAGATGGCGCCGTTCAGCTCCAGCTGCCGGCGCAGGGCCCCGGCGTTGACCAGGTTGCCGTTGTGGGCCAGGGCCAGATTGCCCTTTACATGGGTAATGGCCAGGGGCTGGGCGTTCTCCCGCCGGGGGTCGCCGGTGGTGGAGTAGCGGACGTGGCCGATGGCCATGTTCCCCTGGAGGGCGTCCAGCTTCTCCTGGTCGAACACCTCCCCCACCAATCCCACGTCCTTGTGGCAGCGGATGACGCCGCGGTGGTTCACAGCGATGCCGCAGGCCTCCTGCCCCCGGTGCTGCAGGGCAAACAGGGCGGCGTAGGCCTCGTGGGCGGGGCTCAGAGAGGAGCCCTCGGGGCACCAGATGCCGAAGACGCCGCACTCCTCGTGGAGACCGCTCATGCCTGCTCTCCGAAGACCCGGCGCATCATCTCCTGATAGGCCTCCTCCACGTTGCCCAGGTCCCGGCGGAAGCGGTCCTTGTCCAGCTTCTCCCCGGTCTTGGCGTCCCAGAAGCGGCAGGTATCAGGGCTGATCTCGTCGGCCAGGACGATCTCGCCGTTGGGCAGGCGGCCGAACTCCAGCTTGAAGTCAATGAGGTTCACGCCGCACTGGGCGAAGAAGGCCTTGAGGACCTGGTTGACCTTCAGGGCCATGAAGCGGATGGTCTCGATCTCCTCCCGGGTGGCCAGCTTCAGGGCCAGGGCGTGGGAGGTGTTCAGCAGGGGGTCGTGGAGGTCGTCGTTCTTGTAGGAGAACTCCAGCACCGGCTCGTCAAAGACGATGCCCTCCTCCACGCCGTAGCGGCTGGCGAAGTGGCCGGCGGACACGTTGCGGACGATGACCTCCAGGGGGACGATCTCCACCTTCTTCACCACGGTCTCACGGTCGTTGAGCTCGGAGACGTAGTGGGTGGGGACGCCCTCTTCCGCCAGCTTCTGCATGAGGAAGTTGCTCATGCGGTTGTTGACGGCGCCCTTGCCCCGGATGGTGCCCTTTTTGGTCCCGTCGAAGGCGGTGGCGTCGTCCTTGTAGGAGACGATCACGTAGCGGGGGTCGTCGGTGGCGTAGACCTTCTTGGCCTTTCCCTCGTAGAGCTGAACGGTCTTTTCCATTGGTATGTTCCTCCCGTATCAATAATGTTTTCTTTCTTTTTCAGATGCCGGCGGGGCCGGACTCAGTGAGCCAGGGCGTCTTCGATCTCCCGGTCGGCGTCCAGAACCTTCTGGGCGTCCCGCTGCCGCTTCTCCGCCAGCTTCCGGGCCAGGCCCTCGTCCTCCACCGCCAGGATCTGGATGGAAAGCAAGGCGGCATTGACGCTTCCATCGATGGCCACGGTGGCTACAGGGATGCCGGAGGGCATCTGGACCGTGGACAGGAGGGCGTCAACGCCGTCTAGGTTTTTGGATTTGATGGGAATGCCGATGACGGGCAGGGTGGTGCCCGCCGCCATGGCCCCGGCCAGGTGGGCGGCCATACCGGCGGCGGCGATGATGACGCCGAAGCCGTTGTCCCGGGCGCTCCGGGCGAAGGCGCCGGCCTGCTCCGGGGTGCGGTGGGCGGAGAAGACGTGGACCTCGGTGGGTACGCCGAACTCCCGCAGGGTGTCCACGGCTTTGCGGACCACCGGCAGGTCGCTGGCGCTGCCCATAATGACGGCGACTTTCTTCATTCGTTTTTCCTCCTCGCGATGCGTAAAAATTCCTGCTGAAAGGGGCCTTTCAACAAAAAATGGGCAGTCCCGTCCCCTTTGGAGACAGGCTGCCCAGACGGTCGACAAAGGTGCCGCCCGCCTGCTCCCATGTGGTGTGCTCCACAGTCCCGTCAGTTGCAGGCGGGCTTTTCTTCAATTAACACATATAACCTACCATTTTCGTAAAAAAAACGCAAGATGAAATTCTGTATGAATCCGCCCCGCCTTCCCCAGCCCCCCTATGGGGAAGTTCCATAAAGAGAAAATATTTTCTCTCCCCGGCCTTGACTTTTGGCGGGATCTGTGAGATATTTTTCAAAGCGAATGTGAAAAAAGTATGTTAAATTTTAGACGTTTTTCCGGAAACTACGGGGAAATACGCAATAAAAGTTAGCATACCTCACAAAAATTTAGCTGCGGCGGAAGGGGGAGCTGACCATGGAGAGAGGGCTTTTGAGCGGTGTTTGCCAAACGGGTCCCGGCATTGGTCCCGCTGTCCCTGCCGCCTCTGTTTCCCGGTTCCACGGACTGGTATTCCCGTCTGTGTGAGCCGGGTTTTTTCTTTTTTGAAAAAGCCGCCCCCGTCCGCGGGGCGAGGAGAGGAGCGAGCAAATGATCAGAGACTATGACTGCAAGATCGTGCTGGCCGACGGCAGCGAGTACCGTGGCTACCGCTTCGGCGCCCGGGGGGACCGGGTGTGCGAGATCGTGTTCAACACCTCCATGGTGGGCTACCAGGAGATCGTGTCCGACCCGTCCTACACCGACCAGCTGGTGGTGATGACCTACCCCATCATCGGCAACTACGGCATCACCGACGAGGATTTTGAGACCAAGATCCCCACCATCGGCGGCCTGGCGGTCCGGGAGTACAACGACATCCCCAGCAACTTCCGCTACACCAAGACCCTCTCGGAGATCCTGGAGGACTATGATATCCCCGCCGTGGAGGGCATCGACACCCGGAAGCTGACCCGCAGCATCCGGGACCACGGCAGCCGGAAGGCCCTCATCACGGACATCGGCACCCCCCGGGAGGAGGCCCTGGCCATCCTGGCGGCCACGGAGCTGCCCCGGGATCAGGTCTCCCGGGTGAGCTGCCGCAAGCGCTGGTACGCCCGGACCTCCAACCACAGGTACAATGTGGTGGCGGTGGACTGCGGCATCAAGCTCAACATCGTCCGATCCTTGAACGCCAGGGGCTGCAACGTCACCGTGGTGCCCTACGACACCCCCGCCTCCGTCATCATGGGTATGGCCCCCGACGGGGTGTTCCTCTCCAACGGCCCCGGGGACCCGGAGGACGTGGAGCCGGTGATCCGCCTGGTGCGGCAGCTGCGGGGGCTCTACCCCATCTTCGGCATCTGCCTGGGCCACCAGATGATCGCCCTGGCCTACGGCGGCAGGACCTACAAGCTGAAGTTCGGCCACCGGGGAGGCAACCACCCGGTGAAAAACCTGGGTACCGGAAAGCTGGAGATCACCAGCCAGAACCACAGCTACGCCGTGGACCGCGCCTCCCTGGAGGGCACGGGCCTGGAGGTGACCCACATCAACCTGCTGGACGACACGGTGGAGGGGTTGGCCTGCCCCAGGGACCGTGTGTTCTCCGTGCAGTACCACCCGGAGAGCGCCCCCGGGCCCCAGGACAGCGGGTACCTGTTCGACCAGTTCATTGAGATGATGGAGGAGGGAAAGCGCCATGCCTAAGCGGACAGACTTGAAGAAGATCCTGGTCATCGGCTCCGGACCCATCGTCATCGGCCAGGCGGCGGAGTTCGACTACGCCGGCACCCAGGCCTGCCTGGCCCTGAAAGAAGAGGGGTACCAGGTGGTCCTGGCCAACTCCAACCCCGCCACCATCATGACCGACACCACCGTGGCGGACAAGGTGTACATGGAGCCTCTGACGGTGGAGTATCTGGCCAAGATTCTGCGCTTTGAGCGGCCCGACGCCATCGTCCCCGGCATCGGCGGACAGACGGGGCTGAACCTGGCCATGGAGCTCAAGCGCCAGGGGGTGCTGGACGAGTGCGGCGTGGAGCTGCTGGGCACCAGCTACGAGAGCATCCAGAAGGCGGAGGACCGGGAGCTGTTCAAGGAGCTGTGCCTCTCCCTGGGGGAGCCGGTGGTGCCCTCCCAGATCACCCACTCCGTGGAGGAGGCCCTCCAGGCCGCTGAAGAGATCGGCTACCCGGTGATCTTGCGCCCGGCCTTCACCCTGGGGGGCACCGGCGGCGGCTTCGCCGCCAACGACGGGGAGCTGCGGGACATGATGCGCAACGCCCTGGAGCTCTCCCCGGTCCACCAGGTGCTCATCGAGAAGAGCATCAAGGGCTACAAGGAGATCGAGTACGAGGTGATGAGGGACGCCAACGACACCGCCATCACCGTGTGTAATATGGAGAACATCGACCCCGTGGGCATCCACACCGGGGACTCCATCGTGGTGGCCCCCAGCCAGACCCTGACCAACAAAGAGTACCACCTCCTGCGGGACAGCGCCCTGCGGCTGATCCGGGCCCTGAAGATCGAGGGGGGCTGCAACGTCCAGTTCGCCCTGGACCCCCAGTCCTTCCAGTACTACGTCATCGAGGTCAACCCCCGGGTGTCCCGGTCCTCGGCTCTGGCCAGCAAGGCCAGCGGCTACCCCATCGCCCGGGTGTCCGCCAAGATCTCCGTGGGGATGCACTTAGACGAGATCCGCCTGGCCAACACCCCCGCCAGCTTCGAGCCCACCCTGGACTACGTAGTCACCAAGATGCCCCGGTTCCCCTTCGACAAGTTCACCAGCGCCAGCAACGTCCTGTCCACCCAGATGAAGGCCACCGGCGAGGTGATGGCCGTGGGCCGCACCCTCCAGGAGAGCATCCTCAAGGCGGTGCGGTCCCTGGAGATCGGCGTGGGCCACATCTACATGAGCAAGTTCGACAGCTACAGCGAGCGGGAGCTCACCGACTACATCAAGCTGGGCACCGACGACCGGATCTTCGCCATCGCAGAGCTCATGAGCCGGGGCACGGACCTGGGTGTCATCTGGGAGGCCACCCAGATCGACATGCTGTTCCTGGACAAGATCTCCAACATCGTCCGCTACGAGGGGGAGATCAAGGCCCGGCCCTGGGACGAGACCATTTTGCGGAAGGCCAAGCGGAAGGGCTTCTCCGACAGGGCCATCGCCTGGCTGTGGAAGTGTACGGAGCGGGAGGTGTACGAGAAGCGTCGGGAGCTGGGCATCTTCCCGGTGTACAAGATGATTGACACCTGCGCCAGCGAGTTCGACAGCTACGTCCCCTACTTCTACTCCACCTACGAGGAGGAGAACGAGTCCGTGGTCTCCCCCCACAAGAAGATCGTCGTCCTGGGCTCCGGCCCCATCCGCATCGGCCAGGGGGTGGAGTTCGACTACTCCACCGTCCACGCCGTCCAGACCATCAAGGCCAGCGGCTACGACGCCATCATCATCAACAACAACCCGGAGACCGTCTCCACCGACTACACCTGCAGCGACAAGCTCTACTTCGAGCCCCTGACGGTGGAGGACGTGATGAACGTCATCGAGCTGGAGAAGCCCGTGGGGGTCATCGCCTCCCTGGGGGGCCAGACTGCCATCAACCTGGCCCAGCCCCTGATGGACCACGGGGTGAAGATCATCGGCACCGACTGCGCCGCCATCGAGCGGGCGGAGGACCGGAAGGTCTTCGAGCAGGTCCTCCGGGACCTGGACATCCCCCAGCCCCGGGGCGAGGCCGTCACCAGCGTGGAGGAGGGCGTGAAGGTGGCCGCCGCCATCGGCTACCCCGTCCTGGTCCGGCCCAGCTTCGTGCTGGGGGGCCGGGCCATGGAGATCGTGACGGGGGAGGAGATGCTCCGCCGCTACCTGAAGACCGCCGTGGAGGTGGACGCCGACAAGCCCGTGCTGGTGGACAAGTACATCATCGGCAAGGAGGTGGAGGTGGACGCCATCTGCGACGGGCGGGACGTGTTCGTCCCCGGCATCATGGAGCTGGTGGAGCGCACCGGCGTCCACTCCGGGGACTCCGTCAGCGTGTATCCCACCTTCTCCATCTCCCAGGCGGTGAAGGACACCATCCTGGACTACACGAAGAAGCTGGGCCTGGGCGTCGGTATCGTGGGCCTTTATAACATCCAGTTCATCGTGGACCGGGAGGACAAGGTCTACATCATCGAGGTCAACCCCCGGTCCTCCCGGACGGTGCCCTTCCTCTCCAAGGCCACGGGCTACTCCCTGGCGGACATCGCCACCAAGGTGATCCTGGGGGAGAGCCTGCGGGACCAGGGCTTCACGGAGCTCAACCCGCCGGAGAAGAAGAGATGGTACTGCAAGGTGCCGGTGTTCTCCTTCAGCAAGCTCTCCGGGCTTGACGCCTACCTCTCCCCGGAGATGAAGTCCACCGGCGAGGCCATCGGCTACGACGACCGGCTGCCCTACGCCCTGTACAAGGCCATGCAGGCCGCAGGGATGAAGCTCCAGGACCACGGGACGGTGCTGCTGTCCATCTGCCCGGAGGACCTGGAGGAGGCCCTGCCCCTGGTGGGGCGGTTCTACCGCCTGGGCTTCAATATTGAGGCCACCACCGGCACCGCCCAGTTTTTGAAGGACCACGGCATCCGCACCCGGGTCCGCCGGGACTACACCGAGGACCCGGCGGAGATCACCGGCCTCATGCGCAGCGGCCGGGTGGCCTATATCATCAACACCCGGGACCTGAGCTCCACCCAGCACGTGAACGCCGGCGTGGCCATGCGCCGCCTGGCCATCGAGAACAATCTGACCACCTTCACCTCCCTGGACACCGTCCGGGCCCTGCTGGACGTGCTGGAGGCGGTGACCAGCCGCATCTCCACCATCGACGAGTGAGCGGCGGGGGGAAGCTTCATGCGCCCTGAGCGCGCCACGATAACGAGCAGAGGTGCGAGGCGCATGAAGTTTCGCGCATGTGGGCCGTCCCCGGCCCACGCGCTGAAATTCCAGGCTGTGCCGTCAGAGACGGCACAGGGCCACTTTTGCTATGCTTTTGCATAGCAAAAAAAGAGTTAAGACTTTTGTAACGATTGCCGCTGGTTTTCTTAACAAAAGCTGTGTATCTTAATACTTGCAAGAGACAAGACTTCT
>ULTL01053132.1_pt1 | contig 13416 bp, 10 predicted proteins | sample 1957531 | NCBI WGS metagenome assembly ULTL01 (sample SAMEA4835732, study PRJEB28245) | human gut metagenome | biome: gut microbiome; material: fecal sample | place: Denmark | collected 2008 | reverse complement strand
TCCAGCTCCACGCCGCCCACAATCACCCTCTGGGCGGGGACGGCCTCCTCCGAGACGGTCTCTCCCTCGGCCGCTGCCGCGTCCACCGCCAGAAGCGACATGCAGAGCGCAAAGATACCAAACAGTGCAAGCAGTCGTCTTTTCATATTTTCTCCTTTCCGCCGGCCATACCGGCCCGGTCTCCAGGCATATCCCGGCCACAGCCTGCACCTTAGGGGCGTCGGGACACTGTCGGGACATCCTTTCCTATATTATATCAGAGCAAACCGAATTGGGCAATCATTTTGACTTCCTGCTTTGGCACCTTTGCACTGTACAAATGTTTTGCCATGGACGAAAGCCTTGGCGCAGGGCAATTCATTTGTCCCAAGCATTTTCAATTACCGAAGGATGGAGCCACCCTCCGGCGGCGGAACCCAAGGTGTGAACGGTGAAAGAAAAGTACTTCTCGTCTGTGCGGATTTGATGCAACGGAGCATTGTCGTTTTGAAAACCATAGTAGGTTCACTGCCACAAATCGGTGTACGGCTCCGTCACGATTTCTACGGTTTCCCGGGTCACTGTGGCCTGCTTCGGCTTTCTTGTCCAGAGCTGGTCTTTAGATAAAAAGTTTTCCATGTCAAATACCCCCTTCTCTCAGTCTTTTTTGGTATTTTGGCAGGCAAAAATATTCAATCTGTCTGTTTGCAGCCTGGAGAGGCGCAAAGACCACCAGTCTGTCAGGCCGGAAGCCGGAGCTCCAGACCCGCCGTACTTCGCTGCTGCCCGCCGTGTCCAGCGGAGTGCACTACTCCCATTCGCCCTACTATATCCGCCGGGTGCGCATCACCGCCACTGATCCGCTGTGCCGCACCTGCGAGGAACTGGGCTATCCGGTACTGCCCGAGGTGGGCCAGGATCCCAAGGACCCCACCACCAAGGTGTTGGAATTCCCGGTGAAAGCACATGCCGGCCGCGTCAAAGGCAATGTGACCGCCATTGAGCAGCTCGAAAACTACAAGATGCTCATGGAGCACTATGTCGACCACAACTGCTCCATCACGGTGCACGTGCGGGAGAACGAGTGGGAGGACGTGGAACAGTGGGTGTGGGACCACTGGGGCGATGTGGTAGCCCTCCCCTTCTTAAGCTGCGACGACAGCTTCTATGCGCTGCTGCCCTATGAGGAGATCGACCAGGCGGAATACGAGCGCCGCAAGGCGGAGATGAGCCCCTTCAATCCGGCGCTGCTCAACTGAATGGGATTGTCGAGGAACATTTTCACCTAACGGATTCCAATTAAGAAAATTTTCCTGGATTAACAATGAAACGATAGCCCACAAATCAAACGATAGCCTGCTGCTACCCAGCGCCTTTGCGGACTGGATTGCCAGCGGGCTATTGCTTTGTCTGGTGGCGACTGGGGGAATAAAAGCCCAAAATCCCTTGAAATCAGGGCTTTCAAGCAAAAAGAAAGAACCGCAACCTCGATACGCATTGTATCAAAATCACGGTTCTTATTTGGAAAATGACTCTAATTGTGATACAAATAATCTCCCCCTGCGGCTTTATGAAGTTTACTTTTTTCAAGTTCTATTTAATTTGTTGCACTCCAATTCAACTATCTCATTCTCATTAAGCTCACAGTCAATCAATTGCACCGCAAATCCTTACCTGAACATGGCTTTGTTTCTATGTGGCGGTAAATCTCATTTATTATCTTTCACAGCATACCCCGTAAACATTCAATCTTAAAAATAAAATTGGTATTAATTTCATCAATCAATCTCGTTGCCCACCCAGGAAATTTATCATGTTGGCAGGCAAGGAACAGCGTAACGACCACGCTCACAACATCGTCCAATGCTTTTTCTATGGGGTCAAACTCACCATATGCATCGAGAAAGGCATTCCCTGCCTCCTCCGACAAAGAAGATAACACATTTCGTACATCCGAATAAGCATAGCCTTTGCCCAGCAGATTATAGTCCAACATCAGTGCAGAGGATTTGTCTCGGGCAACAACCATGTTCGTGTAATAGAAGTCATTATAGGTCAATGTGCGTCTAGTCCTGAAAAGCAGATCACTAATTGCATCATAGTGACTCTCTAAAAGCCGCCATGCCGGGGCATCTTGAGTCCCAGTCTTTTCCTTGATACAGGCAATATGATCAACGGTAAAGAAATCTGCTTCGTCATACATAGAGTTTCCCTGCTGACGGATATAAGCATATCCCTGGTTGTGAAGTTGTTTATACCATCCTGCAATTCGGCAAGCAACCTGTAAGTCAAACATATCTTCCCGGACCCCAATCCGGTAGACTGGACTGTACTCGATGTCCTCTAAAAGGAGGGAAGACTCTGTAGAAGAGACCACCTGGATTGTGGGAACACCAAGTGCTGCCAATAGCCGATAGTTTTCCATTTCTCGCTTATATTCGTTATTTTGAAAGCATTTCACTACATAGGAGCATTTGCCGCTTACAACCCGGGCAACAATAACACCATCTTTATCCTGCAAAATCGAAAAGTCATGATAAGTGATACCTAATTTATGTAGTTCATCTTGGATGACACCCATAGTCAGTTACTCCTTGAGTTTGTGCCAATATGCATACTCTGTCTCCGCTCTGAGGCTAAACCAACGTTTATGCGAAACATCCTCTGTTTGCTTTTTTACCTCCTCGTATAGTAGCGCTTTCTAAGCGACGAGTCAATGAAAATTGACGCATTCTAAAAAATATACCAAAGATAACGATAACTTACAAGTTAAACGATAACCCATAAAATCAAACGATAGCCTACTTTCACCCAACCAGTTTGAAGGCCGGATTAGCGGCAAGCTATTTTTCTATTTGATCCAACTGATATGATAAAAGCCCAAAATCCCTTGAAACCAGGGCTTTCAGGGGAAAAGAAAGCACCGCAACCTTGATACGCTTTGTATCAAAATTGCGGTGCTTCTTTGGTGGAGGTGAGGGGAGTCGAACCCCGATAGACCGTCTCCTTACCCGTTCAAAAAGTCACTAAAAGCATCATATTGGGTGGTTTTTCCGACTCCATTTCCCGGTTTATCCCACTGCTTATGTTCCTGTTGGTAGCTTTTGGAGAGTGAATAGCTACCAATAGCTACCAAAATATCTTTTTTCCAGAAGGGGGTGGTTACTATACAGCGATGAGCGTTTCTTGACAATTGCTTCTTGCACTGCAAACCTAAAAGCCTTCCTGGTATAACAGTTAGCCCGTATGCTATTCTTCTTTCTTGCTTATTTATTTCGTTTTCTGCTCCAACGCCAAACCAATCAGTCGATCTGCCTGATCTGCCATGAACAGAGGAATGTTCAGCACATCGTCATCCAGCTTCAAATTGTCCAGTGAGAAGCGGACACGGAGTTTGACCTGATCCGGGAACAGCTCCTTGAATTTCTTGAGGCTCTTGCTGCTGGTGTTGGCTTCGGATTTGACCTCCACAGGGAAAATATCATTTTCACGCTGAATCAGGAAATCCACCTCATACGGAGGATTTGTCTGCGTCCAATACCGGGGAACCACCTCAAATTGCGTCATCAAAGTCTGAAGCACAAAGTTCTCCGTCAACGCCCCTTTGAATTCGGTAAACAGCCGGTTGCCCTCGCCGAAGGCCGTCGGCGCCAGTTGCGCCAGCCGGCGGAGCAGCCCCGCATCCACCAGATAGATTTTAAAAGCAGATAGGTCATCATAAGCGGCCACAGGCAGGCCGGGAGCAGTACTGCGGTAGATCTTATGGACCAGTCGGGCATCCACCAGCCACTGCAGGGCATCCTCGTATTCACGGGCCCGCGCCCCTTCTTTGACAACCTTGTAGATAAACTTTTTATTCTCCCTGGCCAGCTGGGACGGTATGGACTTCCAGATCATAGAAATCTTGGGAAATTCGCTGAGATTGGGGTGCTTGGCAAAATCACGCTCATAGGCGCCTATGATCCCGGACAGGGCTTCCTGCATAGCCTCCACATCCCGTGCCTCCGTCCACATTTTGACAGATTCCGGCATACCGCCGGTCACATAATACATCTTCAGCTTTTCATACAAAGGATTGAAGAAGGCATCAGGGATCTGCTCAATGGTGGTTACTGTTTCCAGATAGTTTACCAAATTTCCATCTCCGTTGGCCAACAGGAACTCTGTAAAGGTCATAGGGTCAATTTGCATAAAGTTGACTTTACCTACAGGGAAAGAAGACGGTTTTGCTAAGGCAATACCCAGAAGAGAACCGGCGCAGGCGATGTGATACTGTGGTGCATTCTCACAGAAATACTTCATAGAATTGATGACCTTGGGGCAGTCCTGTACCTCGTCAAAAATAATGAGGGTTTTTTCTGGCATGATCTTCTGGCCGCTTGCCAGCATCAGATTTTGTAAAATCCGGTTTACATCTTTTGTCGTTTCAAAAAACTGCTTATACTCCTCATTTTCATCAAAGTTGAAATAGGCAGTGTTTTCGTAATAGCGTTTGCCGAACTCCTTCAGAAGCCAGGTCTTGCCCACCTGGCGTACGCCCTTCAGGATCAAAGGCTTGCGATAGGGGGAGTCCTTCCACTTCAGCAGTTTCTGCAAAATCAATCGTTCCATATATACACCACATCACATTTTTATAATAAATTTCGTGCTCGTTATCACATTTTTATTATATACAGAAACAACAAAAAATACAAGACGAATCACGAAATTATATATATTTTAAGGTGATACAATCACATTATTATCGGCAGTCTCAGCCAGATCCCTTTGGAAATCAAAAGGCCTGGATCTTACATCACAAGTAGGATCCAGGTCTTTTACTGGTAGCGATAAAATTGGGCTACCTATCAGGCGGACACATCGCAGCCTCGCCGCCTATGTCCCTCTCCGCAACAGCAGAGCGGGACCGTTTTCCTTCAGCCAGCGGCGCCACGTCCAGTACTCTGGGAACACCCGTAGCACGTGGGCGTAAAAAGCTGCCGAATGGTTCATCTCTTTCCGGTGGCACAGCTCATGGACCACCACGCTGTCGATGACCTCCGGCGGCGTCAGCATCAGGAGACAATTGAAGCTGAGGTTCCCTTTGCTGGAACAGCTGCCCCACCGGGACTTCTGACAGCGGATGGTGATGGAGCCGTAGACTACCCCCACCTTGGGCGCGTAGTACCGCACCCGCTCCGGGATACACCGCCGGGCCCGCTCCGTCAGTTCCTGCAGCTCCGCCCCGGTCAGCGGGGGAAGCGCCGCCGCCTGCCGCTTCTGCCGTTCCAGCTTTTCCTGGTGCTGCCGGATCCACTGGCGGTGCTGCTCCACAAAATATTCGATCTGTCCCTTCGTGGCCCGGAGGGGCGCACGGACCACCAGCCCTCAGGCCGGAGCTCCAGCCCCAGGGTCCTCCGCCTGCTGCGGATCATTTGGTAAGGGATCTTTTCCATATTGCTGCCCACCTCCGTACCAACGGCAACATTTCGCCCGTTGGCAGCCGTGTTTTTTCACGATCATAGCCCAAAAACAGCGATTTGTAAATGATTTTACCTAACAATAGAATAAGGAACCGCAGGATGCGGTGAGATGCGAATACCAGCGCCTGCGGTTCCCAATTCACTTTATCTGGAGGTAAAAGAATATGAAGAAAATCCCCTACATCGACTACAAGGCCATCCCGGAATTCTGTACCATCAACGAGGTGTGCCGTCTTTTTGAAGTGAGCAAGCGGGAGCTGCAGGAGCTCTGCGAAACCTACGATGTGCAGCCCCGGCGCAATGAGATCGGCGACTACGGCTTCGTCAGCTATGACGTCCGCAAGCTTCATAACCTGGCTTATCACAGCAGCCGGGAGGACCGGAGGGAGGATCCCTGGGCATGACAGAGCTGCTGACGGTAAAAGAGACTGCGGCCTATCTCCGCACCTCTCTTCAGCAGGTGCGCCGGATGATCCGGGAGGGAGACCTCTTCGCCGTCAAGGTGGGCAGGGAGTATCGCATCCCCCTGTCCGCCCTGGCGGAGTTCCTGGAGGAGGGATAAGACGTGTTCATCTTTCCTATGGGCAAATGTATTACTCTTGCTGAATATGGAAAAGAAGGGTATACTGAATACCATAATTAAGAAATCAACCATATTCTCCTATGGGAGGAAAACACCTCCTCCCATTTATGGCACGACGGTAGATCTGAAATAAAACAGAAAAAAGGAAGCCATGTTATGGAAGAGAGAAAAGAGACCACATCCAGCGGACGAATCATTCCTCGCAGCGGCATCAATGACCGTATTCCCTATGAGCACCAGAAAAAGGCTATGGAATGTATGGACCGGATCAATTCCGGTTCGGATTTCAGCACCTTGGTAGTGCTGCCTACCGGAGGTGGAAAAACTTATACCGCCGCACTATGGCTGCTGCACAATGCTATCGACCAGCACAAAAAGATTTTGTGGATTGCCCACAGGCAAATGCTGCTGGACCAAGCGGCAGAGGCCTTCCAAAGGTACGCATATACCGAGACGATCCCCCACATATCCAGCTTCCGTTACCGGATCATTTCCGGCTCCAGCAGTCACGGGAGGACCATCGATATCCGGCGGGATGACGATCTTCTCATCGTCAGCAAGGACAGCATTGGCCGGAGCCTGTCAGCCTTGGATGACTGGCTTGCTGGGGAGGAGGAACTTTTCTTAGTGGTGGATGAGGCTCACCACTCCACAGCAAAGACCTATCGGCGGGTAATTGACTATGTGCGCTCCAAAATTCCCCATGTGAAGCTTATCGGTCTGACGGCTACACCCTTCCGCACAGCGGAGGAGGAGCAAGGGCTGTTGGGCAAGATTTATACAGACGGGGTTAAAAACAACACAGTAGTACACAACGATATAGGCATTACCTATCAAATCAGTCTGAAGGACCTGATCAGCCGGCGGATTTTGGCCAAGCCTGTTTTTGAGAGCTATCAGACTGAGGAGCACTACGGCCAGGAACTGGGTCTGGAGGCTTGGGAGAGTATCCAGCATTTGGATACTCTGCCGGATGATGTGGCTCGGCAAATTGCCGGCAGTGCCCTCCGCAATCGTTTAATCGTAGATACATATCAAAAGGGGCAGCAGATATACGGCCAAACCATTGTCTTTGCTGTCAATGTAGATCATGCAATCGCACTGAACGCCTTATTCCGAAAAAGCGGAATTTCTTCTGACTATATTGTATCGTCAATTCGAGATGCGGCTACCGGTGTGAATGTCAGCCGGGAGGACAACGAACGGAAGTTACAGGCCTATCGTGACGGAAAACTGCAAGTTTTGATCAACGTCAATATTCTGACCGAAGGTGTTGACCTGCCTAAAACCGGTACCGTTTTTCTGGCCCGTCCTACCGTCTCCACTATTCTGATGACCCAGATGGTAGGCCGGGCACTGCGGGGGCCTGCCGCGGGAGGGACGGATACCGCATATATCGTATCCTTTGTGGATAACTGGGATGAACATATTGCATGGGTCAATCCTGAAAGCCTGTTTGACGGAAACAACGAGTTCTCGGACAATATGGCAGACCGTATTCAGCGGGAAGTCCGCATGATTTCGCTCTCCAAAATCGAAGAATTTGCCACCATGATGGACAGTTCTATTGATACCACCGCTCTGGAGAAAGTACCGTTTACCCAACGGATTCCTATAGGAATGTACGCCTTCTCCTACCTGGAAGAAAACGGTATGGATCTCTCCTGTCAGGTTATGGTATATGACAGCACGGCAGAGGCCTACCGTCAGATGATGGCGGATCTGCCTGTTCTCTTTGCCAGTTTTGGCGTCACGGAAGAATATCTCCCTGATGATGTCCTGAGGCAGATGGAGCGCCAGTGCAGGGATACCTACTTCTGTGGTGAGATGGTTCCGCCCTACTCCTCTGATGATGCGGTTCGCATTTTGAAGTACTATGCCCAGTATGAGGCCGCCCCTTCCTTCTATACCTTCGATCATATTGACCGCAGCCGCTTGGATGTAGGGGCGATAGCCAAACATATCTGGGACGAAGATATGGGACAACGAAAAGCAGCAGAGTATGTAGAGTCTCTCTGGAATCAAGGCGATGACAACCTCCTGCGTCTGTTCTTTGGCCGAAAGCTGTACTTTATGCATCAGGTGGAGATAGAGAAAACGAAGCTGGCCCATCCTGATACTTACAATGATACGCATATAACGTACGACACCATCGCTCTAGAAGATCTTCCTCTTCGTGAGATTGGAAAGCTAAATCCCCAGCGTGAGAAAGAACTGCGGGATGGGGCTTTTGCCAAGGCCAGGACATCCCGAGGTGCCTACCGCTGTGCCTGCTGCGGCATGGAGGCGGCCAGCCGGATTCCTTTCCAGGTAGATCATATTCTTCCCATGAATAAAGGGGGAAAGAGCGTACCGGAAAATCTGCAGATCCTATGCCGAAGCTGCAACGGGCGTAAGGGTGATCAGTGATGGGTTTGCCCTATGCAGCTCTGGATCTGGCAGTACTGCTGAGTCTTCAGGATTTGGGAGTCAAGGAAGAGGCGGCCCTTTTGGAGAAGATCTGGGCAGAGGAGCAGTCATTTCTCGCGCCGGAACTGGTTGCATCTAAGCGGACATTCCTGTTGGATGTGGCGTACTGGGCACTTTACCTTCGTGAAAAGCCCTGTATTGATCGAGAATTCCCCATGATCCAACAGGATGCCGTTGATTGTGGTGCCAATCTCAGTAAAGATGCGTTTCTCAGTGATTTCTCAAATTTTCATCTGTACTTCAAAGGGGTACGTTTTCGCCTGCGCTTTTTCTCAGACTCCGGCTATATACGGATCAAGTTCCGCACTCTCTTAAAGGAATACGGATACCGTCGCCGCTCCGCCAAACTGCTGGAGCATATGGAGCAATGTATGGCCTTTTATCAGCTACAGCCCTATCTGCGGGGAAGCCAGCCCTGCCAGCTCAGCGAGATATCCGTGGATGATATGGTTGTATTTCGCCTGAGAGAAGCGGATTGTACTTCTGAAGCTTTTTCCTGAGATTTCGTCTATAATGACAGGGGTGCCATCATTTGCCAGTTGAGACCAACGTTCCATTGTGTCTCCCTATTCATGGCTGAAAACAGTTTTCCTCTTGTAAGCAGGTACATTGAAAACGAAAAGGACAATGCTAAAATAGGAGTCATTGGCATAATTTAAAGCAGTATCGTTTTGTGGCGATACTGCTTTAATATTTTATCTTTTTTGCAATGATATCTTCGATTGCAGATTATATCATTCATTGTGCCAATAATATAAACATTCTCCGGAATAAAAAATTTCTCATCTGGGTCAGCATGGAGATTTGCATACTGTGTCGAAACCTCACCGGCCCGGCCACGGTATCCGGGATCAATAGCGAAGAACAGTTCTCCAAAAATCTTTGAGATCTCACCCCGGTTGATTTCATCAATGATGAAGATATACTTCTTCATTTCTTCCGGCGCTGCATTCTTTTTGGTTGCAACTTTTTTCATGGACTTAATTGCTCTATAAATCGCGAAATCATAGGAGTAACCTTGTGTGGCAAACTGTTTCCCAAAAAAATTGGTGATATCCTTAATTTTTTCAAACTTCTGACCGGATTCCAGCATCCTTCTGACTTCGTCAATATTAAGGCGGAGTTTGTTCACGGTAGCATTTCCGGGAATCGAAATGTAGATATGCTGATCGTCTACATTGGTAATCAGAAATTCATTGCCGTTAATTGTTTGAAACCGGTCTCTTCCCAAATCGACGTTGGAAAAGAAAGCCTCCATAGCCTCCTGCACAGACATCTCCTTTTCGATCGTCTTTCTGGATTTTTGGGAATCCTCATAGTTTTTTCTTGCCCGCACAATGAATTTCTTGAACACTCCATCTTGAAGTTCAAAACCCATGGAACCGTCATCATTGATCTTTGGACGCAGACCTTCGACAAAGTCAGAATAATCATAACTCGGGTGGAACTGCACGAACTCCACCTGCTTTTTCTGCTCTTGCGTCAGGAGTGTATAGTCATCAAAGTAACCGTTGCTGATAATATCCGCAGCAATTTCCCTGGCAAGAAAAGATTTCCCGGTGCCGGGTGCTCCCCGGAAAATCACATTCTTCGATTCAATCAATAGGAGTGAATACGGATTTCTGTATTCACCTTTAGCGCCAGGAGAGGGCGCCGGATTGGCTTCCTTTTCCCCATATGATTCGCGCTCTTTTTCATCTTTTTCGCGGTAGAGGAGGACAAAGCGGTCACCTGCTTCGCCAAAGCGTTTTAAACACTCCCGTACAAAAAGAAGGGTCGAAAAAATGTTCCAGCAGTAAAATACAAACTGCCGTCCATTATCATAATTGTAAACCAGGTATTCTATCGTTTTGCGATGCTTTCGAAACCCATCCAAATTGAGATAGATTCCCCGAATGATCTCATGGGTGGATTTGTATTGGCAAATGGGGAAGTTTTCCTTTTCTTCCACTGACAGCGCTGCAATCTGTTTTTCAAATATCTGGCAGGCAAGGCGAGGCAATGTCTGGTTGGAATTCCTCCGCTCGCCTTTGTCATATTTGCGCTTGATTACCTCCCCATTCGCTTTCTGGAAATATACATCCAGCGGTCTGTAGTCATTACCAAGGCTTAAATCGTCCATAGTGAAACTTTCATCCGTGGATATGATGTTTTCGGCTGTAATACTTAGCTCATACTTTTCCTGTTTTACCTCAATGCGGAATCCGTGCTCCTGCAAAAATTCTCTCGCTTCTGCTCCATGAAAAGTCGTTGTTGTGATGTCTCCGCCATTCGCCAGATGATCTGCGACGGCAATGACATATTTGGGTGGATATTTTTTTCCGTCCTCTCTCACCAGTTCATATCTTGTTCTCTGATTATGAAGAGGGACACCGTTCTCGTCGATATATTTCAGTGCTTCGAGGATGTCATTTTGGTTTATGTTTGGAATTGCCATATTACACCTCAAACAAAATATCTTTTCTCAGTATTTAGAAAGTGGTTGTTGTAATACCTTGCAACAACCACTTTCTTGCCGCTACGCTGCCGCGTTGGCGTTGATTTGGTCAATGGCGCGTTTGATCCCGGCCCACAGCGTCAGATCCGTGAAGATCTCAACAATGCTGCCCCGGTCAGTAAAGGGGGCCTCCTGGAGGACAGACAGATCCTTCATCACCCCATTGTGAACGATATACTCCACGATCTGATTGACAAAGTAGATCTGTCGGCTGTCCAGATTAACATCGTTTAAGTATTGGGCAAAGGCCTCCTTGGCGGCGTTCATATCCATGCCCACGATCTCCCGGACAAATTCCCCCAGAGGTTTCTGGCCCAGCTCGGCCTCGTAGTCCTGCTTGGTACCCACCTCACTCCAGAGGATGGTCTCCAGATCCTTTACATCCTCCGGCGTCAGCGGCACATTGGAGCGCAGCTTGGCGATGGCGGGCTTGTCCTGGTGCTGGCGCACATAGAACTCCGCCTTGGCCTTGTAGTTCTTCAGGTCGTCGTTCTCCAGCTCCGACTCCTTCCACTCCACGGAGAGGATATCATCGGTGAAGTTGGTATAGTAGGGCTCACCTTTGGGCGGCAGATACTTCATCAGGTGCCGCAGGCACTCCCGGATATGCTCAAACTCATTGATTCCGGCGTTATCCAGGTAGTCGGTATGCAGGATTTTCTCAATCAGCTCAGACTGAGCCCGGATCTCCGGAATATTGGCCACACTAGCCACGCCGCTGACCTTTTTCACCAGATCCTTCCGGGCTCGTTTATAGGTCTTTCCCGCCAGATAGGCCAGCTCGATACCATACATCAGCGCATCAAACCGTACGGCACTGGCCTCGTCCATGTCCGGCTGAAGCAACGGAGCCACCTCGTCCCGCAGATAGAGGGTATCCTCATAGCTGAGGGCCTGGTAGTTCTCCGGGTCGGCAAACTTCTCCACATACCGCAGGTGCTGCCGCACAGCGAAGTTTTCCCGATCCAGCTGCTGCACTTTGGCGAGCATCTCTCTCACCAGCCGCTCCCGGAAGGGGATCAGGTCCTGGGTCTGGTAGGCCAGATCCTGGAGTTTGTAAGCAATCTGGGCTTTCAGATAGAAAATGGCGCTCTGCAGGGCCATCTGGTTGGCCGTAGCCTTTCCCTTATTCATGCGGAAAAACTCAAAGTTGCCGCACAGATCGAAGATGTAGAACTTACTTTTATCTTCTCCGTCTACCAACCCCGGGCACAGTCGGGTGCCCCGGCCGATCATCTGCCAGAATTTGGCCTTGCTCATGACCTTCTTGAAGAACACCAGGTTCAGCACCTCCGGCACATCGATACCGGTGTCCAACATGTCCACAGAAATGGCGATCTGGGGCAGCTTTTTCGGGTCGGAGAACTCGTCAATGGCACTTTGCGCGTAGGTCATGTAGTTGTCAATGACCTTGGCGTAGCCGGGCAGATGAGGATACTCCTTGCCAAACACCTCCAGAATTTTCTCAGCGTGGCGGTGATTCTTGGCGAAGATAATGGTCTTGCCCAGCTTCTCCCCGTAGTCGATTTTTAGGCCATTCTCCATGAGAAGATAGAGGGCCTTGCGGATAGTGTCCTCGTTGAACAGCCACTCGTTGAGAGCGGAGGACTCGATCTTCTCCGGCAGCTCCCCGTTCTCGTCGGTAAAAGTGGCCTCGTACTCCGCTTTTTCCTCCTCGGACAGCTCGGCGTAGGAGATGCCCTCCTCCAGGAATTTCAGCTTACTCTCCACCGTGAGGAAGTCCGCCAGGAAACCGTCCTTCACCGCCTGAGCCAGTTCATAGCCGTAGGTGGGCACGCCGCTCTCCAGTTCAAAGACCTCGTAAGTGTTCTTGTCGATCTCGTCCTTGGGGGTGGCGGTGAGGCCCACCAGGGGCGCGTCGAAGTAGTTGAAGATGTCCCGGTACTTGTTGTAGATGGAGCGGTGGGCCTCGTCGCAGATGACCAGGTCGAAGTGGCCCACAGTGAACAGCTTCCCCTCACCGTCCTCCACCGAGTCGATGCAGTTCATCATGGTCTGGTAGGTGGAAAAGACGCAGTGGGCCGTGTAATTGTCCTTCTCCTCGCAGAGGTTGGTCACGGAGAGATCGGGCAGCAGGTTCACAAAGCTGCGCTTGGCCTGGGTGACCAGGGAGTTGCGGTCGGCCAGGAAAAGGACGTTTTTCACCCAGCCGTGCTGGAGGAGCATATCCACCAGGGCGATAACCGTACGGGTCTTTCCGGAACCGGTGGCCATGACCAGCAGGGCCTTCCGACGGTTCTGGGCCAAAGCCTGACAAGTGGCTTTAATTGCCCCCTCTTGGTAGTAGCGGCCTGCAATGGCGTGGTCCACCTGGATGTACTTGAGGCTTGTCCGCATGGCCCGGAGGTTGAAGAGCTTCTCCAGATCCCGCTTGGAGTAGAAGGCGGCCACCTTCCGCTCCGGGT
>ULTL01012892.1_pt1 | contig 13419 bp, 12 predicted proteins | sample 1957531 | NCBI WGS metagenome assembly ULTL01 (sample SAMEA4835732, study PRJEB28245) | human gut metagenome | biome: gut microbiome; material: fecal sample | place: Denmark | collected 2008 | reverse complement strand
TACGGTAGCCGTTAGGGTCACAACGGTTTCCTCCTGGGGAGGCTGTACATTGCCGTTTTCATCCAATACAGAGGAATTGGATGAAGACCAGGTTATCTCTGCCCCCATAACGGAAGTGGGCAGTGTGATGCTCTCTGCTGTTGCAGAGGGGATATAGGTATCAAGAGAAGCTGCGGCTGCGTTTACCCGGTTTTCGTCAGAGTCAGGCATCATACTTCCCCATACAGAAGTATTGTCATTTCCAAAGGCTGAGAAAGTCATCACAGACTGGGGAGAATCAGCCTCATTTGTCTGCTGGAAAAAGATGCCCTTGTAGACGATGTCTCCTATATTTAAGGTGAGATAATCATATCCTAAATCATTTCCCTGAGCATCGGAAGCACCGGTTTTTGTCCAGGTTCCGGTGCAGTCTCCGGAAACCGTTCCGTCTTCGTTTAAATTTACAAACTGCGTAGTCAGCATGTTTCCGCTGGAATCCGTTCCGTGGTTGATAAATTCATAGGAACCAATTACCTGAGAATCCTCATAATGGGCAATTTCCTCGCCGGTGTATTCGTACACTGCAGTTACCGGCCACAGGTCCTCATTGAGGAATTGCTGATGGATGCGCAGTTCGTGCTGTTCCGTCTGAGGGGAAATATTAAACCGCTGGTGATGTACCAGGTAATGAGCCCCGTCGTCATCAATCAGAGCAGAGTTGTGACCGGCCGCTTTTTTGCCTAACTGGTCATAAAACTCATAATTCCCCATCAGCTTAATGCCATAAGAAGAATTTCCGGAACCGCTGTCCGCTGCATTGTTTCCTGCTGCGTCCAGATAAGGACCCATGACATTTTCTGAGCGGAAAAGCCGCATGTTATAGCCGCCGTCAGCGGTAAGTCCGCCGTAGGTTTCGTACAGATAATAATATCCGGTGGCCTCATCATAGAGAATATAAGGAGCTTCTCCGGACTGATGATTTCCTCCTGCAATATGGGTTCCGAAATACCGGTCCGTGTAATTTCCTGATACTTCATCTACAGAATCCACGCCAGGATAATAGACCTCTCCTGTAGCCGGATTTAATTCCAGAATAAATAATCCGCCGGACCAGGAGCCGTAGGTCATATACAGGTGTTCACCCTGTGCATCAAAAAATACCGTTGGGTCAATGGCGTTAGGTGCATAGTTATTGTCCCAGTCTCCGTTGTCAGTAAACCAGTTGTCACTGACTTCACTGATTCCGCCATTTTCCGGGCCTAATTCCACCAGTTCCTTCAGGTTTAGATAATCGTTATCCCATTTCGTGTTTCTGGTACTGTTTCCGTCCGGATTTCCGTTGGTGGTAAAGCCGGAATAAATCAGGGTGTCTATGTAGTCATAGGGGCCGTCCATTTCTTTGGAGACCATGTAGCCGATACAGGAACGTCTCCAGGTGGAGGAGGTACACAGGTAAATCATGTAAGCGCCTTTGCTGCCGTCTTCCCACTCATATTGAGGATTATAGATAATGTCCGGAGCCCATACCGCATAATTTCCGCCGCTGCAGTCACCGTCATCATATCCGGCCCATTGGAAAGGTTCCGCAAAAGTTTCCTGAAGGTTTCCGTAGAAGGGTGCTGCAGATGTGTCCCCGTAATCTGTGCTTATCTGCTCCCAACTAACTAAATCCTCAGAACTGGCTGAGGCGATATGGGAGCCTAAGACATAATAAGTGTCATCTGCGGGATCCTTGAAAATAGAAGGGTCATGTACAGAAACACGGGAAGCCGGCGGAGCAGCTGAAACCGTTTCTGGCAAAGAAGCAGGAATGAATGTTACAGCAAGTGCTGCTGTGACTATCCCGGAAAAGATTTTTTTCATTTTTTTTCTTTTTTTCATACTTTTGTCATGCGAATCATTTCGATGAAAGCATCATTTTGCATGTCCTCCTTTTTTATTTGCTTTCAGGGAAGCGCAGCTAGATAATCCCCTGCAGGATTGTGATCACGGATATTATAGAATTCTAGCATGTGACTTCTATCCTTATTATAGATTTGTTTTTGTTTATTTTCAACAATTTTCTTATTGTTTTTCACTTTATTTTTGTCGATATTTGTCATATTTTGTCGATAAACTATAAAGACAATATGTTTCTGTTTTATTATCTAATGAATAGTGCGTATATATACTATAATATCTTTCCCCTCTCTTTTGGCTTACATTCCTTGTAAAATTCCTCATAACTGAATATTACGGTGCGGCCCCGGAATAATCATCATAACCACATTTCTTCTAAAATTTCGTCAATAGTGTCTTCTATCCATTCATATTTTTGTCCTGTAAGATTCATTAGTAGCGATAACGTATCCTCACCCTTCTTTTGATTCCAAGAAACTATGGATTATTTTCAAAGAAAGAGACAGAGGATGGTTCCTCTGTCCCTGATAAGAATAAAGGCCTATTATCTTTTCTCATTATACTTGCTGGAAACATAGGCTGTCAGTTGTGTGTAAAATATTGTTACATATTTTTCCGTTCTGAGATAAGCTGAACAACAGTCTCAAGATTTGTATACCATATATAATGGTTTCCTGAAACTGTATATAACTTATGGTTACCCGAATTTAAATCCAGCTGGTCCTGATGTGCCGTTTCCCATACCGGCATAGCCTCCACATTATCTGATGACAACATGGTTAGAACCGGGAGCGTGTTTGGGAATCTCTTTCCTTCTATTGATTTTAATGAATTCATCATGTTCAGGATTTCATTTTGTATAGTTTGGTTACTGCTCCGAGCGTATGCTTCATAGTATTCTTCACAGTCATCCTCCGAATATTCATACCCTTTTACGTTAGGCAGCTCTGCTCCATATTTTAGTGGATCAGCCTCAATAGCTGCTTTAAAATCCTCTGTGTTCTCAAAAGTATTCCGAATAGAATCAAACTCCACGGATGCCTGCTGCATGTATTCTTGCTCTATCTGCATTATCTCAGATAATCCTTCATCATAAACAGTATTATCTATTGCAATAAAACCATTTACCTTTTCAGGGTAGGTATAGATAAAATCAAGCCCGTATACTCCTGATATGGAATGCACCAACAAAGTACAGGCATCTATCCCCAATACACCAAGAGCTTCGTATATCTCTCTGTTGATATTTTCTACAGTACGCTCTTCTTCAGTTATATCGCTAAGGCCATATCCAAAGGGCTCAACAATGACAACATTGTATGTAGTATCTAATGCCTCAGCCAAGGGCTTAAAATAAATGTTGGGTGATGGGACAGCCAAAGCCGGAAGCATAACGATTGTACCTTTTTCTTGTTCAGTAAATGTGTTACCATCCGGATTTAATTCTCCATATAAAACTACATGCATTCTTTTGCTATCCACAGTAATAAATTTCTCTGTACATCCTGCTTCAACAGTATCCGCCTGAACTAGCAAAGTACAGCCATTGCCGACAAGCAGTAGGGATATTATCAGCATACACATAAATTTTTTCAATTTTCCTGTTTTCATGTCTACCTCCACTATTATTGCCTTTTACTGTAAAGGTTAATTTGTGTCTTTTTATATTGCTTTTTCTTCGTACTCCAAGAGAAAATACATATAAAGAATGGAAAGAAATTTTGCCACAGAGGGTGGTTCCTTTTCCCATAGCCCAAACAATTTTTGAAATTTCTCTGATTCCTTTTCCCAACTTCTCAAAAGAGCAATCCGGATACTGCGTTCCACTGCTCTCCAGTCTGTTTGATATGATTTCGCAATCTCCGGATACAATTCTTTTGTTACATGCTGCAGACAATCCGGTTCTTTAAATATGATTCTCATGGCAGATACTATATACCCATACCCTTTATAATTTGGAGTTATTCCCATATGTATCAGCAGCTTTTTTAACTCATGTTCGTAAAAAAGGTACATCAGCCCTTCCCTCCTTGAACACTAAAAAGTTAGATTTCCGCCTGAAATTGATATTGTTCCAGATGATTTGTTAGTAATATAGAATTTATAATATCCCGTACTCCCAATGGTAAAGGTTGTAGTATGACTTTTCCCTGTTCCGCTATACGTTCGCACCTTCGACCCTGAATTTTTCTTATATCCTAATTCAACAGTACCGGAAGATTTTAAATTAATGGTAAAAGTCACTTTTGCACCTGAAGGCACATAAAAGGCTTGTCCGTCATTATCAATGAAATAAACGGTTTCTCCACTTTCCAAAGTAGCAGACGGTACTCCCATTCTATTAAAGATATTGGTTGTAACTTCCCTGTCTGCACACGCTGCATAAGTATAGAGCAAATTACAATTTCCTATACCCAGAATCAAAAATCCTGCTAAAATAAATGATGCTATTTTTTTCATGCGTTCTTCACTCTCTTTCGTATTTGATTTTTATGATAAGACGGTCACTGGAGATGTTTTTGAGATATGGATAATATACTTCTCCCTCCTTTCCTTCTATCTTTACCGCAGTTTTATATTCCGTAATTCTTTGTATGCAATGCGGTTTCCCATTGGCAATATATCCCACCTCCACAGTACCCGGATTACCATTCACATTCTGCTGTTCAATAATTAGTTCTAATTCTGTATTATTCATTATTTCTATACCATTTCCTTTATCATGGAAAATCAGCATTGTACCATTCTCCAAATATAATTCATCTTCATCAAACTCTGTATTCATTTCTATCACATATTTTGCTATCGCATTTCCCTCAACATACAAATACTGTTCATCTATCAAATCTGATTCAACACCATTTTGCGTATCATTTTCGAATTCTCCTTCTATCAATCCAATTTCCTTTTCGAAGATTTCTGGATTGTCAGCCAACCATCCTCCCGGTGATAAAAGTACTTTTGCCCCGACACATCCGCAAAAGACACTTGCAGCTAAACCTACTACTAAATATCGCTTCCAACGTTTTTCTTTCTCTATCCCTAACCGTTCAAATACCGTTTTTGCTATTTTATCTGGATCACACTGCTCTGTTGTCATATATTCCTGCGTAAGAATCTCAACAGAACAATCCAGCATATCACTAATTTTTATATTCATATTCCACATTTTCCTCATCACATAATAACGCACGAAGGGTTTCTCTGCCTCTGCGTAATCTGGTTTTTACTGTTTGTGGATTCATCTGCATGATAGAGGCAATTTCTTCAATCTTCTTATATTTATAATAATGTAACAGAAAAATTTTCTGGTCCTCCTGTTTTAGCTTACTAAGCAGCTTTTTGATATACTGCTGCTGTTCTTTCTGAAGCATTTGATTCTCAATGTTATCAGCAATCAAGATAACGTTCTCATATAATTCCAAATCCATATTTTTATTCTTCCTCAAGTAATCCTTAGCTTTATTGCGTGCGATCATCCCTATATAGGCTTTCAGGCTACTATATTGTTCATAATCAATCCTTTCTGCTGTCATCCATAGAGCAATAAATGTGTCTGCGACAAGTTCTTCTATATCTTGTGCGGTAGCTTTGGAATATAAAATTTCTCTGATAATTGTAGTAACATATGAAGTATATTTTTCTATCGTTTCCCCCAATGCTTTTTCACTCTTGTGTTTTAATCTCTTTAACAGTACTCGTTCATCCATCCGTAAAATCCCAATATTTTCCAATTTTGTTTCAATACGAAGAATCTGGGATTTTGGTTTCAAAATTAATGAAAATTTCTGCGATTATTCGATGCTTAAATTCATCACCGATTCTTCCGATGCAGTATTCAGATTCGGTCTGTTTTAAATTTCACAAATAGTAGACAATTGGTCTTTTGCCATAATGTATAAAAAAAGTGAACGGTATATTGCATCCGTTCACATGATGTAGAAGAAGTGGTACTTTTTAAATTTTTAGTGTTTTCTATTGAGCTTTTTACAACCGTGAACCTCTTTCAGATTTGGCTATATCTTTATTCTTTACGAATAATTACAGGGCTCATTTTCAGCACATTTCCTAATACAGCGATTGCTTTCCTTATATTGATGGTTGGTTGCCTAACAGGAACCTCATAAACAAAAGAATCAATAAATTGTTCTCTCATAGAATTACAGTTACAGCCGATTGATTTTCCTTTCAAGAATTCCCTATATTTATGTGCTATATCGCTCATTGTGATTTTATTTATAGCATCATAGATTTCTTTCCAACTCTGACCATCATAGGCAACTATGCGTACAAATTCCTGTCGGCAGGATAAATAAAGCTTATCTATCCGGATATTGCCACAACATTGTAATAGAATTTCTTCCAATATCTCCAATAAAATTTCATTGATAGTTTCCTCCCCTGGATATTTTTTTCGGTAAAAATAATAAACCATTTCTTTGGCCTTTTTAGTCCTTAGGACATTCACTTTACCTTCTGGGAATGTATAATCTAATGCTGGTACCTCCTTTTCTCCATGAGTTCCGCTTAAATCTTCAATCCATTTTGTCCCAACCTTTTTTATATCGTTTGCTGGTCCTATCCATGTAACGGACATGTTCCCCATAAGATAAAATGTTTCATAGAACTTCTTTATATCATTCTTTGTGAGAGTACAAATACAGGGACGTGTTCCTATAGAAAGATGAGTCATATACTCTGTATCTTCCAACAAAAAACGAAAATCTTCCTGTTCGTTTTTCATAATAAGTGTTTCATATTCCGTCAAAATATCTTTACGGATTTTTTCAATATCAAATTTTTCTAAAAGCCTGCCGTCTATAATCCCTTGTATAAGGTCAATGACTTTATCTATAGCATGGCTTTTTGCATCAAAATAGAAAGTAGTAGAATAAAAATCTGTATATGCAGAACAGAAATATCCCTCTTCTTTTTCATCAAAAAAACTCATTTGCACATGTTCTAAGAAATGAGCTACTCCAGCATTCTCTTTACTTTCAGCTGCAGAACCTGCCCTTACAGTTAGTGCAAAGAAATTCGCATCTTCAAGTTCATCCATGGGATATATGTATTCTGTAATTTTATTTTTTAACGTTTTTCCTAAAATTATTTTTTCTTCCATAACCTGTCACTCCTGATACGCTTCAGCCTGCAAGTTAAAAAGAGCCGCATATTCTCCGCCCAGTTGCATTAGCTCCTCATGGTTCCCGCTTTCTATAATAGAGCCGTTCTTCAATACATAAATTTTATCAGCCAGCTTAACAGTAGAAAATCTATGTGCTATAAGTATGCTGGTCCGTCCTTCCATAAGCTCTCTGAACTGGCGGTAAATCTCATATTCTGCCTTTGGATCAAGAGATGCTGTTGGTTCATCTAAAACTACAATCGGAAAATCTTGCATAAAAATGCGTCCAATCGCAATTTTCTGCCATTGTCCTAATGACAGCTGCACTCCGCCACTCCATTCTCTATGAAGCTGTGTGTTGTATTTATCTGGAAGATTCGGAATAAACTGATCTGCGCCTGATTTTTTAGCCGCCTCATAAATCCGAGTATGATTATATATCTCTTCTATATTTCCGCATCCAATATTTTCGTAAACCGTTAAAGGATACTTCACAAAATCCTGAAACACTGCTCCCATATTTTTTTGGTAATCTTCCGTATCAATATCCTTTAAATTGATGCCATCAATAAATATATCCCCTTTGTCCGGGATATAAAGTTTTAGCAGCAGCTTAATAAGCGTTGTTTTTCCTGAACCATTTAGACCAACAATTGCATAACAATGTTCTGCTTCCAATGTGAATGAAATATCTTTTAATATATAGCGTTCAGACTCTGGGTACTTAAACCATACATTTCTAAATTCAATTGTTTGGAAGTCTTTTTTGAAAGGCAGCATTTTGCCATCCTCTTCTTTTGTCTTCATGTCAAGAAATTCAAAAAGGTTCTGTATATATAAGCCATCTTCAAAAATGGAAGCAATGGTATTTAAAATAGAGGTGGTTGCGCCTCTAAAATTATCAATTGAATTTATATAAAGAGAGAAATCACCAATGGTCCTTTTTTCTACGATAACTTTGACTACAATATAAACTTTAAATAATAGAATCGCCGCTTCTTCCGCCAGGTCAGTCAGTGAAAGTTTTTTACAGAAATTCCCTCTGATTGATTTATCCTCATCAATATAATGGTCATATTGTTTTAAGATGTGTCCTTTAAAATAATCATGTACCTGACAGATTTTCATTTCCTTTATATTTTCATATTCTGTTACGATGTCTTTTAAATATGCGATAAATCTCAGGCCTTCGAATCTCTGTATATATATATGGTACTGTGTCAGTGCCATCTTCATACTGACCAGTAATGTAGGAATGCATATGCAAAAGCATAAAAGCAAAATTCCAATATTCAAAGTGGCCAGAACGGTAATAGTTCCTATCAAACTGCTTAAGCTTTGAATAAACCCTGTCGTCGTTGACAGAAGGCTAAGGGATCTTCCCGTCGATTCTTCATTTACTTTCCGGATTCGGTCATAAATTGCAGCATTATCAAAAAATTTCAAATCCGTATTTTTCACTTTGTCTAATATCAAATTACTTGTGTATTTATTAAGATAACTGGATAAAATATTTTGCTGGTAATCCTTAATTCGTGTAAGCATACTCTGAAGATAATTTATCAAAAAATATAAGAACAACCAGCAAAGAACCGGTTGGATTTTCCCCGTCACAATAGACTTTCCCATATCATCAATCAGATATTTCCAGATAATCAATGTAAGGGGAATTGTGATTCCTGATAAGACACTGATTATCATTGTCTTTATAAACGTTGAAGACGAACTCTTCCATAATAATTCAATAACCCTTTTTAGTATCAAAAAAAATTCTTTTGTTTTTCTGCCAAATGTTTTTATCTTTTTCATTGTTCTGCTCCGCAGTCTTATAAATCAAGGGAGACTGATAACCTTGACAGCCTCCCTCTTTTCCTGTAACATAATGATAGTGATGAATTGGTCACGTTTAACTCTGTTCTCTATATATTTGGCCCCACCAAGTTATACTGAGCAGAGTTCTTTTATTTTCCATTATTTTGCCATAATGGAAAACCTCCATTCCATTCTTTATTTGGCCTACCCTTTATGAAATTTTTGCCAGATTCATATTGGCAGTTTTAGTTACGGAGCCCGCACTTCCACAGTATCCTACGCAGTATGCCGGCCCTGCATTATGGGAGTTGGCTACTGCCACAGTTCCGTTGCAGATGCAGCCGGCTCTGCTTCCTTCAAAATTTGCTCCTGTTTTCATGTTCATTGTTTTTGTCTGTACTAATTTCATGATGTTTCTTCCTCCTGATTATGAGATTTTTGCCAGATTCATATTGGCAGTTTTAGTTACAGAGCCTGCGCTTCCACAGTATCCTACACAGTATGCCGGCCCTGCATTATGAGAATTGGCTACTGCCACGGGTCCATTACAGATACAGCCAACCCCGCTTCCTTCAAAATTTGCTCCTGAGTCTAATCCGCTGGTCTTTCCACACAGAATACGCTTCATTACTTTCACTTCCTCTCTTGTAAAAATGTATATTTTAAATTATAGAAAATAATTTAAAACCCAAATAAAGATTTAATAAAAGGGTACAGCATCTATTTCTTTAATCATTTCTGGCTTTTCTTCCAGAATACTGAAATACGAAATCAATTCTCCTTTTGTGGCATACCTATGAGCACCGCACACTAATTCTTTTTTCTCTGTATCAATACCTTCCTCTCTGTAGCAGGAAGCATAACACAAACCACAAAGATTTTTTGCCCAGCATTCATTGCATTTTTCAAGTGATGCCGCATCATATCCATCTATGTAATACTTTGTAATCCTCTCTAAATCTGCGCCTTCAAAAACGTTTCCAATACTTGGAGAATCTCCTACTTTTTCACATAGCAAAAGATTTCCATCTGTTTTCACATACACTCTTCGGTTTCCCGGAATACAGCAGCCATTTCTTCTCAAATTTTCACAAGGCTTCTGTGTCTGCCGACGGTTATGTATCCGGACCAATTTATCCATAATCATTCCTGATACATACCCTATAGGGTCCTGATCAGCTAAATCTCTCTCCAAAGCCCAACCTTCAATAGAGTCCAAAGTAAATCCATCTAAAGATTCCCCAGTAAAGTCGCCATCTCCAGCATATTTCATCGACAAATCTTCTTCACGGACACTGCCATATTCAACATAGTCACATTTCTTTACAATATCTTTAGGAAGCCATTCCAAATTTTCAAAAAAGGATTTTATTGCATCCAGTTTTTCAGCGCTAAATGGAGGACATACCACCGAATTGATTACTATACACTCTTTAGCCCTCTCCCCAAAAGCTTCTACTAAGTACTTCAATCCCTGCATCGCCTTTGCAAAACTTCCCTTTCCTCCTGCCAATACTCGGTATGCATCATGGATATCCTCTGGACCATCAATGCTTGCTAAAACGCTCATGCCTTCTACTCCGGCTACATATTCAGCAATTTCTTTTGTAACTAAGGTCAGATTCGTAGAGAAAGAAAATGTCAGCTCTTTTCCAGTAATAATCTCCTGGCTATACTCAATTACCTTCTTCATCAGGTCATATTTCACTAACGGTTCTCCTCCGTAAAATGAAACAGCTATTCTGTCTCCGCTGTTATCTCTTGCGTATTCTACTGCACGTTTTGCTACATCCCAAGACATCGCTTTAGGTGAAAAATTACGGTAATGGTCATTATGCTCGTTATAAATACAGTATCGGCATCTCATATTGCACTGTTCTGTTAATTCCAAAACAATCTGCTGCAAATCATAATGAAGGAGATCCCGCAAGGTTTCGTCTGTTTCTCTAACAAATTTCAAATCTGAACGCACCTGCAAAATATGTTCATCTTCTATCATTGACCAAATATTTTCATAAGCCTGCTGCAAACGTGCAGCGTCTGCATTCTCCAGAGAATCTACAAGCCTGTTGTTTTCAAATAACTCTTTTAAAATTTTGTATTCTTCGTCTTCACATTCAAATACCTTACCAGTCCCTGTATCATATACATACTTCTTATTTCTGGTCACAAAAGCAGTTCCAAGCCTATAACCATGTTCGATGTCTACTTTCTTCCGTATTTTCTCAGCATAATCAGCCATTTTCTCATACCTCGCATTTCTTATATTTCTTTGTTAAGTAATATATATCTATTACTAACTGTAATGAGGTTTCATTCTCAAATCACCCATTACAGCCAGTTATAAATCATATCTTTTTATCAGCTCATTTCAGACAAAATTTCCTTTGGTTTTTTTCTCATTATGGTTATCCCTGAAACCGACACAGACAGAAACAAAAGAGTTCCGATTGCTGCACTATCCATTGCATACATACTGGATGTAATATCTGTTTCCACGTCTTTAAGTTCCATATCTGGTGCTGTATAGCCATCGGCAAACACCAAACCCTCATCCGCATTTTTCTGTTGCTCTGCCTGTTCCTGTGTCTGCTGTGCAAGAAAAGATGCTGTTGCTTGTGACAATCCAGGTGCTACTAGAAATGAAAGCAACAGCCCGATGATTCCAATCAAGGCAGCTTCCCATAAAAACTGTCCCCATATTTTCAGTTTACGCTCTCCCAGCGCCATCAAAATCCCTATTTCATGAGTACGGTTTTTCATCCAGAATAGAAAGATTAAAAACAGAACTATAAAACTTGCTATAGAAATAATCGCTAGCAATATCTGACTCATCTTTTCCATATCATTGAAATTCTCAGCCATGCTTTTTATATTGCCGTTATTATCGATCAAATCATACCGTTCCCAATCAATATCCACTTCCTCTATCTTGGCTCTCACATCATCATAGTTATCTACATCTTTTACTTTGAAAATAGCATATTGGAAAAGCGGATTCCCCTCTTCACCCGACGGTTTTTCTGGGAAATCTAGGTCTGTAAAAATTGTATTCTCAGGCCGAAAAGTATCACCTGACATTAACGCTTTCATGGACTGTACCGCCTCATAGATACCGATAATTTCTGCGCTGTATACTTTAGAATCTTCTTTATCATCCCATTGGTTAAACTGTAATGTATCCCCTACCTTCAATCCATTCAAATCTGCAAGTTCTTTTGAAATCACGCACACATCTTTATCATCTTTCGTAGTCATCCGGCCATCTGTAATTTTGATTTTACCGGCAGATACATCCATATCCATTTCCATGATGCGGTTTCCCTTCAGATTAACTCCGCCGAAATCCTGACTCTGATCCATATCCGGGTCTTCAATCCTTTTGAAGTTTACTGGATTTACTACCGTTGCCACTGTAGTCAAGTTATATTCTTCAATTCCTTCTGTTTCTGCTATCCGCTCTGCATCTTCTGGCAATATTGTCTCAAATGAATTATCTGTGGAAACACCAGAAGAGCCATCTTGTGTCTGGAAGAAATACACGCCTCCATAATTTCCTTCCGCAGCGGAGCCAAGATGTTCGGCCGCTTCGTCCAGTCTGGTATGCCGATTAGCTTCGTTCAGCTCCAGCCTAAATGTAGCTCCTACGGCCTGCCGTGTGGAATCCTGCGTATTGATGTTTGCCGACTGACTTGCAATTCCAGACATGAAAAAGCTGCTAATCACTACTACAACTAACAAAAGCAAAATACTTTTTATCGGCTTACGTATTACGGAACGAATGCCACGCTGTGCAAAATTCATATATCTCCCTTCTTTCTGTCTACAGTTTCTCTTCATATATCTCCCCGTTTTTAATCTTTACCACGACATCCGCTGCTTCTGCCATATCCCTGCTATGCGTCACTACAATTACACATTTGCCAAGTTTGTGCGCACTTTCCTGCAGCAATTCCGTAATTTCTTTTCCTGTTTCTTCATCAAGGTTCCCTGTTGGTTCATCTGCAAGAAGTACCTTTGCAGGGCTGGCAAGCGCTCTTGCTATAGCTACCCGCTGTTGCTGTCCTCCAGAAAGCTGTAAAACTCTCCGATTCCAATCTTCTTTTGTGATACCAACAGCAGCCAGCAGTTTTTCCGGATTTCCTTCTCCGCCCAGCATGACATTTTCTTTTGGCGTAAGATAGTCAATCAGGTTATAATTCTGAAATACTAAGGAAACATGATACCTGCGGTGGAAATTTAGTCCCTTTTTTTGGATTTCCTGCCCCTCATAAAGAATAGAGCCACTGACTGGAGTATCAAGCCCTGCAAGAAGCGACAAAAAAGTAGTCTTACCAGACCCACTGGTTCCTAAGATTGCATATACTGTTCCTTCATCAAACCCATAACTGATTCCGTTTAAAACATTTTTATCTTTATTTGCTTTGTAATGATATACAATATCCTTCACTTCCAAGACCATTCTTTTTACCTCCCGTCCATATTACAGAATCCTATCTTAGCTTCATACTTTGATTCATCCTCAATTTTTAAAATGATGTCTTGGGAATCGAAATATTCTTTAACAATTTGTTCTGTTTCTTCCGTATGGATTTCAGGATGAT
>ULTL01011865.1_pt1 | contig 13453 bp, 16 predicted proteins | sample 1957531 | NCBI WGS metagenome assembly ULTL01 (sample SAMEA4835732, study PRJEB28245) | human gut metagenome | biome: gut microbiome; material: fecal sample | place: Denmark | collected 2008 | reverse complement strand
ATTCAGGTGGATGGCAGCAGCATTCTGGACTTCCTGCGCCGCGCCGCCTGTTTTCTCTTTCTGCGGCAGCAATACTACGAATGGAGGCAGGATCTATGAATCGGAAACAGAAAAAGGAACTGTGCCAGCGGCAGTCGACTCGGCAACTCATGGGCATCGTCCGCGTGACGCCCCACGGCATCGTGACAGATTCCGGAGAGCGGGTCTTCTTCCTGATCCAGCCGGACAACCTCTCTGTCCTGTCCCCGGAGATCATCCGGGGCCGCGTCCGCTCCCTTACCATGCTTCTCAGCACCCAACCAACCTTGGAAATTCTGGCTCTGGATTCCCGTGAGTCCTTCCAGCGGAACAAGGAGTATTACCTGCGGCGGCTGGAGGAGGAAACGGAGCCTGCCGTGCGAGAGCTGTTAGAGCGGGACATGGCCCATTTGGACGCCATCCAGTTCTCCTCCGCCTCCTCCCGCAAATTTGTGCTGGTGCTCCCACTGGATGAAAAAGCCGGTGCGGATGAAAGCGCGCTACGGCAGTTGGAGAAAGCCATCTGCGACCATGGGCTTCGTGTGCGTCTGGCGGAGGAGCAGGATGTGAAGCGCCTGCTGGCGATCTACTACCGGCAGGATCTCACCACGGAGGTATTCCGTGATTACGATGGAGAGGAGTATGTACATGGCTAAAAAGAAAACAAAACCGAAAAAGAAAGCGGCAGAGCAGGTACAGCGTCCGAAAGACTTTCTGGATATGATCGCGCCCGCGGCGGTGAAATTCAACACAGATCACTTCATCCTCGGCAGCCGGTATCACACGGCGATGGCGCTGAAAAGCTACCCGCCCATGACGGATGAGCTGGCGCTGCTGCGGGGCCTTGGCGATATGGGCGGCGTCAACCTGCGTCTGACGGCGCGGCAGGTCACGCCCGCCGAGGAGGACGCCATCCTCCACGCCGCCACCAACAAAAGCCGCATGGAGCGGAGCAACACCAACGACTACAAGCAAAGCGTCACGGCGGAGGCCAACCTGCGGGATATGGCGGAGCTGCTGGCGAAGCAGCGGCAGGAAAAGGAGCCGCTCATCCACTGCGGCGTGTATCTGGACATTGCCGCGGCGGATACGGAAAAGCTGCGCGCGGCGCGGGACACCGTATCCGCCCAACTGGTGCGCTCCCGCATGGGCGCCGATCCGCTGCTCCTGCGCCAGCGGGAGGGCTTTCTCTCCGCCAACCCCGCGGGCGGCAGCCAGCTTGCCAATTTTGCGGAGCGTGTCCTGCCTGCCAGGAGCGTTGCCAATCTGTACCCCATGAACTATTCCGGCAAAACAGATCCCAAGGGCTTCTTCATTGGCCGGGACCGCTTCGGCTCCAACATCATCGTGGACTTCGACCGCCGGGCTTCTGACAAGACCAACGCCAGCGCCCTTATCCTCGGCAACACCGGCCAGGGCAAAAGTTATCTTCTGAAGCTCCTGCTCTGCAATGTGCGGGAGGCGGGCAAAAGCATCATTTCATTGGACTCCGAGCACGAGATGGAGGACGAGTGCCGCGCCCTGGGCGGCTGCTTTTTGGACTACTTAAGCGGGCAGTACCGCATCAACCTGCTGGAGCCCCGCTGCTGGGACGATGGCAGCGGGCCGGAAGACCCGGACGCGCCGGACGCTTTCAGGGGGACGCTGCTCTCCCAGCACATCTCCTTCCTTCGGGACGTGTTCCGCGTCTACAAGGGCTTTGACACGCCCCACATCGACACGCTGGAGCTGATGGTGGAGCAATTATATAAAAAGTGGGGCATTACCGACCGCACGGACTTCGCGTCGATGCGACCAGAGGATTACCCCATCCTCTCCGACCTCTATGACGCCATCCAGGAAAGCTATGACCATTACGAGGCCGCAGACAGCCTCTACCCGCGAGAGATGCTGCGGGATCTGCTGCTGGGGCTCCATTCCATGTGCCGCGGCGCGGATGCCCGGTTCTTCAATGGGCATACCAATATTGACCGCTCCAAATTCCTTGTTTTCTGCGTCAAGGGACTGGATAACATGGCGGAGAATCTGCGGAACACCCTGCTGTTCAGCCTGCTGTCCTATATGTCGGATCAGCTTCTGACGCTGGGCAATTCCGTAGCCGCTATCGACGAACTGTACCTGTGGCTGTCCGATCCCACCGTCATCACCTACATCCGCAACGCCCTCAAGCGGGTGCGGAAAAAGGAATCCGCCCTGTTCCTTGCCAGTCAGAACTTAGAGGACTTCACCCAACCGGGGATACGGGAGCTGACGCGTCCCCTCTTTTCCATCCCCGTCCATCAGTTTATCTTTAACGGCGGCAATGTGGATAAGAAATTCTTCATGGATAACCTCCAATTAGAGGAATCTGAGTATGCCCTGATCCGGGACCCGCAGCGCGGCTCCTGCCTCTACAAGTGCGGCAATGAACGCTATCTATTGCAGGTGCAGGCCCCAGAGTACAAGCAGGCTCTCTTCGGAACGGCAGGTGGACGATGAATATTGTGGCATATACCCTACGGCTATGATGATGGAGAGTGATGGAATGAATAGGAAAACGAAGACGATTTGTATTCATGTAGATGAAGAACGATTGAAAGAACTTCATATTCGCGCGGCGCAGTCACAGAAATCTTTGCAGGATTACGTTACGGATCTGATACGCAAGGACTTGTGCCCATATCAACAGTCCTCGTTGCTGCCGGAGCAAAAGGCGGCGCTGAATGACCTTTCAAAAGAGGCTCTGAGCGTGGTGGAAAAAATGGAGGACATCCTGCGGCCGGAACAGCAAGAACACGGAGGAATGCGCTTTGGTTAACCCTGCATGGATCATCAGAGCGGCGGCTGCAGTTCTCTCGGATGAGGACACCCGGAAAAGGCTGGGCTGGATCGTGGCGGCGATCTGTTCGCCGTTGATCCTGACGCTGGCGCTGATCTGCTCTCTGCTCTCCGGCAGTGCGGAGCATAACAACTCTGCCGTCCTGCTCTGTTTTCACGGCGGAACGATCCCGGACAAAACACCTGCCGAATATGTCGCCTACATTGAAGATATGCGCCGCAGCTTCACGCTGCTGGACAGCGCCATTGATGCCGTCAATGACATGACGGAGGATAGCGACAGCCTTGACGGTATCCGCGTCAAGGCTGTTTTCTATGCCATTTTCTTTGGAGAGGACACGCCGAGCAGGAGAGCGCATAAGCAGTTTGTGGACTGCTTTGTGACCTACGAGGAACGCACCCACACCGTCACCGCCGAGGATGGGACGGAAACCGATGAAAGCTACACCGTGGCGATACCCATTGCGGACATAGCCGCCGTGTACGGCAATCTTGAAATCGTGCTTCACTTGGAAATATCTGCGGAGCAGAAGTCCAACGCCGACAGTGTGTACAATTTGGCGCGCTATGGCGTTGCCGGAGGTTCGGAGGGCTGGATACCCGGCGCGGATGTGCCGTTTATTGGCGCGGACGGTTTCTGCTCCCCCATTGGCTCCGGCTGGGAGCGCCGTGTCACCTCTGAATTCGGCAACCGCGTCGATCCCATCACCGGGAAGCGCAAGGGGCATGGCGGTATGGACTTGGCCGTCCCAACCGGCACGCCCATCCGCGCCGCGCTGCCGGGAACGGTGACGGTCTCCAAGTACAACGCCGGTGGTTATGGCTATTATGTCATGATCGACCACGGCAATGGCCTTGCCACGCTATACGGCCACTGCTCCAAGCTGCTGGCAAAAGTGGGACAAAACGTGCAAGCGGGAGAGATCATCGCCCTCTCCGGCAGCACCGGGCGCTCCACCGGTCCGCACCTCCACTTCGAGGCGCGCGTCAACGGGGAGCGGACAAATCCAAGAGCATATCTGCCGAAAGGCTGAAAGGAAGGAAATGATTATGAACATGGCTCGCTACGAGCAGGAAACCATTATCGGCTTCAACGAGGAAGAAAAGACCGCCGTGATTTACACCCACAACAAGGTACTGCGTCAGAAGCTGGAAGCGCTGGCGCGGGACAGACCGGAGGATTGCAGGCTCGTCAAAGTGTCCCACAGCGGGCGGGCAGTTGACTACGTCATCCCGAAATCATGGATAAGGATCGTGTCGCCGCGGATCGCAAGTGAAGCGCAAAAAGAGGCAAGCAGAAAGGCGTGTGAAAAGGCCGTTTCTGCCCATCGGAAAACCCCGCGCGGGGATAATTGAGACCGCGCATGACCGCCGGAGGGTAGTGATACCACCCACAACACAAAAACGACGAAAAGCCTGGATCACAGCGACATGGAGGCGCTGGGCTTCCAGCTCCGCGACTACTACGAGGAGGTTGAATAATATGGCATACCAAAAAGTATCCAGACCGTCCACGGTCTATCACCTGACGAAAAAGGAACATCTTAACAGCATTCTGGACGACGGCGTGATCCGCCGCTTCAACGATACGGAATGCTGGTTCTGCGAAAGCCGCGATAAGATGCGGGCATACATGGAGCAGACCGTGATGTGCGAGGGCAAGCCCTACTACGCCGTAGGCGGTCAGCTCTGTCGCTATCCCAAGTTCGTGCCGGAGGACTATGTTCTCCTCAAGCTCACGCCCAGTCACGCAAAGGATAACTGGTACCGCTGGGATCAGGAGATCCCTCCCGGCAGCCCCAAAGAACTGGCGCGGGCGGCAAGAGAATTCTCTCTGCTGAAGATCGGCTACCGCGGCGACATGGCGTTCCGCAACGCGGAGGTCATCGATGTGCCGCTGTTTCTTACGGATGGGATCACGCAGGGAGAGCCGGTGCAGACCACATCGGAACTGCGGGAGCTCCTGTTTGAACATGTCGAGCGCGAGCAGAGGGAATACACAGATTCCCTCTACCGCATGACGCAGGGACAGCTCATCGCTAACGCAGGAGAGATCGAGGCGAACCGTTTTTGCTATAACGCCTTGCTGACCATGCGTTTAGACCGCGAACAGTTGAAAGTGCTGGCGGCTATGGATAACCCGCTGGAGGCGGTGCGCGGCGCATGGGCCTCGGCGCAGGAGGTGGGTCAAGAGGAAGATTTCTCTCATACACTGTTTGAAATCTGTGAGCAGACGGCGCAAGAACAGACGATGCGGATGAAATAGGAGGAACATACCAACTATGAAAAAAGAAAATGTTACGATCTCATTCGAGAGTGAGCAGCTTGCCGCTCTCGAATTTTCACTTAAAAAGAAGAACACCAGCGTGCAAGCACAGTTGGATGAGCTGCTCAAATGCCTTTATGAATCCGAGGTGCCGGAGCCGGTGCGGGAGTATCTGGACAGCCGCGCGGCGCCCGCTGCCCGTCCCCGCCGTCCGGCAAGACCGGCGAAGCCGCAGCCGCGGGAGGAGATTCCCTCCGCGTTGACGCAGCCCACTGGCGAAAGGAATGGTGAGTGAGATGGCAGATCATGTAGACATCACACTGTGGATCGACCGGCGATGGAAGGATGCCATTGAAAAGCATCTCAAGGATGAAACCTTGCAGGAGCATCTGGAGAATATGCTGGATGAGATGTGCAACCAACTCCCGGAGCGTGAGTATGAGCGCATCAGTGCCGAGATCTATGCGGAGGACATCGCGGAGCGTGAAGCGAGGGAGGCTGCCCGTACCTATGCCGCTTACCATGTGGTAGAGAGCGGACAGGAGTGGTACTTCAAGACCTCCCCCGGTGAGGAACTGCTGGATGCCGCAGAAAAGCTGCGCGGCTATGTCACTGCGGAGAAAGGCTCCGCGCCGGATCTGTTCATCAAGCTGTTCGCGGACGGGCATCCCATCACAGCGGAAGAGTACAACGCGCTCACCGCCCTTCGCATGGAAAACACCGGCAAGGTGCGCGGCGTGTTTGATCTCAGCTTCGACAAGCGGGAGTTCTCCGCCGTACACATCATGAACGGTTGGCAGACCTGGGCGATGCGGGATGTATCCGTGGCGGCGTACCGTGCCACCCGGTCACAATTCGCGTCGAGCGATGATCAGTGGCGCAAGTCGCTGGATCATCTGAGCGGTAAGGTTGTCTCACGCACAAATCGGAGTCATTTCGGCTCCGATTTGTGCTTTTTACCACCGTTCGCTCGGCGGATTTTCCGTTGTTTCCGTCCAGCCCTGCCCGCTTTTTTCGTATTCTGGGTCAAAACTGGGTCAATGACGATTTTGCGGCTGCGCAAACATAGAAACCTTTGAAGTATTGCACCGCAATTATGGGAAAAAGCTATCTGATTCCCTTCCGAGGCATTTTGGCAACAAGGTACCAACATGCCAAACAAAGAATATTTATTAGCAGTACATGAACGATCATGTTAGGCACTGTAAAGTTGTATGTGTTTGAAACCTCGCCAAACTCCAGAAGATAGCGGCAGCCCATCCCCGCCAAAATATATAAAGAATTGAATGCCATGAGCATAGGCGTCGTTTTTAATAGGCAGCCCTTTTTGTACGGGAACGCCTGCGATAAGAACGCACCCATGATGAGGCACCACATAACGGATAAGTAAACGCTGTACCAATGAGAGCCATTCGGATAAGTCTTTGTAAAATTATATGTCGGAAACAGGAAACACCCCATAAATGAGCCTAACAGGAACGCCAGCCAGCGAAAGACAGTTCTTTTCTGCTTTTCAGAGGGAGTCTTTCCGTGGTTGGAAAACTTTATTTTGCCGTTTATGTATGCAAACGCCAACGTGGGAATCCCACCGCAAACCACGCAGGTCAAAAGCAACATAAGTATCAGTTCGCCCATTGTACTCCTCCATATCATGCCTCAACCGTTAACTGGCAAGCTTATCGTACCATAGTATAAAAGCGATTGCAACAGATCTTGTCGGTTTTGCAGATGCACAGAAGAACTGCGCAGCCCAGCGGGGCCGTGGCGCCGAAGAAAGCGGACACACGCCGTAGGGCGTGCATTCACTTTCTCCGGCTATTCTTTCGGTGACAATTCCGCTGGCAGCTCAAGACCGCACTGTGGCCGAGGGAGGGAAGGCCCCTGTTTCGGCGTGTGTGCCGCTGTGTGCGCGGTTCGGGGCTGGGGTGGCGTGTGTACCCGCCGCAGCCCCTTGAAACGAACGTTGCGGCGTTTGTGGGCGATGTGTGAAAGGGCCCGGTGAATACCGCTCCGGCGGTGGGAAACCGTGCCTTTTGGGATGGATGTTTCCCTCCCGGCCATGCCCCGTTTCGGAGGGTTTCGCCCCTTATTTACCCGTTCGATAAAAGCACAAGATAAAGAGAGGTGCCCCTAACTGGGCCCCTCTCAGCCACAAAGCCCCGCAGTGCGGGGCTTTCAGAGGTTTGGACAAGGTGCACCTTTTGCGGGTTTTGATGGAAAACAGGTGCACCTTACCCGCAAAAACGCAGGCGTGACAAGAGGTTGCGCCTTTTCAGAAAGGAGTGCTGCAAAAATGCAGGAAAATGACGAAAAGCGGATCGAGCGCACGGTGGTATGGCTGGATGCCAAGTTGGTTCCCCGTATGGACGGTTGGCTGGCCGCGGATAATTGCAAAAACCGCAGCGAATTTATCAACAAGGCCCTGCGGTTTTACATGGGCTATCTCGGCACGGAGGACAACACCGCCTACCTCTCCCAAGCCATCCTCACCGCCATTCAGGGTACGCTGGACGACAACAACAATCGGCTCTGCCGTATTCTTTTCAAGTGCGCGGTGGAGCTGAATATGCTGTGCCACACCATCGCAGCCCACTTCCGCGCCGACCCGATCCACACGCGGGAGCTGCGAGCCTACGCCGTGGATGAGGTGAAGCGCACCAACGGTCAGGTGAGTTTTGAAAACGCGGTGCGGAGCCAGCGGCGCATAGAGCCGGAGGATGAATGGCCCGGATCGTACTGATCTCCCCCTACCTCAAGGGCGGACAGAACGCCGCGAAGCTGGCGCAGCGTACCCGCTACGTCGCCACCCGTCCCGGCGTGGAGCTGCTGGCGGACGAGCGCAGTACACTCCCCGCCACAAAAAAGCAGCGGGATTTTATCACGCGGCTGCTGAAGTCCTTCCCCTCCTGCTGGGAACTCATTGAGTACGAGGAATATCTGGATCACCCCACTCAGGGCAGCGCCTCCGCGTTCATCCAGCAGGTGCGGGAAGACTACATGGAGGCGCTGGAGCAAAAGGAAAATTTCATCGACTACATCTCTCACCGTCCCGGCGTCCAGAAGGACGGCGAGCACGGGTTGTGGGACGCTCACGGTAAGGTACAAAATCTCGCGCAGGCGGTACGGGAAGTGGCGGAGCATTCGGGCAACGTGTGGACGCCGGTGATCGCGCTGCGCCGTGAGGACGCGGAGCGGCTGGGCTATGACAACGCGGAAAGCTGGCGGGCGTTGGTGAACGCCTCTGTCTGCGAGATTGCCGCAGCGTACAAGATCCAGCCGGACAACCTGCGCTGGTATGCCGCCTTCCACCAAAAGCCGAATCAGGTGCATATCCACATGATTCTCTTCTCCGCGGACCCCAGGGAAGGGTATCTTACCAAAGAAGGCATCCGGCAGGTGAAGTCCGCCTTCGCCAGACGGATCTACCACGCGGATCGGATGCACATCTACCAGCAAAAGGACATCGTGCGTCAGGAGCTCCAGACGCGGACCCGCAAGGCCATGGTGGAATGTATCGCGCAGTTGGAGCAGGGCTCAATGGATAACCCACGGCTGGAGCAGCTCACCGAAGAACTGGCGGAACGTCTGCTGACGGCCAAGGGCCGAAAGGTCTACGGCTACCTGCCGCCAAGGGTCAAGGCCATCGTGGACGCCATCGTGGAGGAGCTGGCGAAGGACGAGCGGGTGTCCGCCGCCTACGAAACATGGCAGACGCTCTATGAGCAGGTGTGTCTGGACTACGATCAGCGGCCGCCCAAGCGGTTGCCGCTCTCTCAGCAAAAGGAGTTCCGGAGCGTCCGCAACATGGTCATTCAGGAAACGCTGCAATGGATGGTGGAGCGGCAGCGGTGTGCGGATGCACAGAGAACTTCTGCCACATCGGTGGAATCCATTTCGCCCGAGAATTCCGCGGCGGCCACGAAAGTCAAGATGGGATCGATAGAGCCACCCATACCGACGCAGCCCCAAGCCCAAAAAGCACCAGCACCTTCCACGGAAGATCCCGGCTCCGCTGACGCTGCCGCCTCCAAAGATACCGCACCGCCCGTGGGCGAAATGACTCCGACGCACTCACAGCCATCCGGTCAAGCAGGGCAAACCGCACCGGCAGGAGCAGAGTACCGTGCCCCCACAGTGGGCGAAACCGTCGTGCGGATGCTGCACCACATGAGCAGAATTTTTGAGGACAACAGCAAGATCGACCAGATCCACCGCGGCTTGCAGATCGAACGCAAGCGCCGTCAGGAATTGCAGCGCAAGCGGCTGGCGATGGGACACAAGCCGGACGATCACGAGGAACAAACGTTCAGATAGCGCAAAGCAGAATTTGGAAAGGAAACATCATGAGCAAATATATTTATTTCACGCCGGAGGAAAAAGCGCGGGCGCAAAACACAGACCTCGTGTCTCTGCTGCGCGCCCAGGGGGAACGCCCCGTGCGCTCCGGCCGGGAATTCCGCACGCCCAACGATCCCAGCATCACCGTCCGGGGCAACAAGTGGTTCGACCACTCCAAGCGCGAGGGCGGTTATGCCGTCAGCTTCGCGCAACGCTATTACCGTCTCCCTTATCAGGAGGCGGTTTTGCTTTTGCTGGGCAGAAAGAATGGAAAATCGTATGAGCAGGCAAAGCCCGCAAAGGAGGCTTCGAAGCCCTTCGCGCTGCCGGAGCCTTACGGAACCATGCGGCGTATGTATGCCTATCTCATGCGTCAGCGCCACATTGACCGCGAGGTTATTTCCGCCTTCGTACATGAAAAGCTGCTCTATGAGGACAGGCATCACAACTGTGTTTTCGTAGGGCTGGATGGCAGCGGCGAGGCGAAACACGCCCACATCCGCAGCACCAACAGCGAGGGCCGGGTGTTCCGCATGAACATTGAGAGCAGCGCCAGCGAGCACTGTTTTCATAAGAACGGCACGGACAAGTCCCTCTATGTGTTCGAGGCCCCCATCGACCTCCTGTCCCACATCACCCTCTATCCATACGGCTGGCAGGAGCACAGCTACGTCGCCTGCTGCGGGACATCCATCCAGCCGGTGCTGGAACGGCTGCGGCAGAACCCCAAGCTGGACACGGTGTACCTCTGCCTCGACAACGATGACGCGGGCAATGATGCCTGCGACCGCATGACGGATACGCTGGAGGACATGGGCTTGGAGGTGGAGCGGCTCTGTCCGGTACGCAAGGACTGGAACGACGACCTTTGCGTCAAATTTGAGAGAAAGGAGAACTAACCATGAACGGGGATACATGGATCTTCCTCGCCCTCTGCGGCGCTCTGCTGGTGTTTTTGCTGGCGGCATCCTTCCTCTCCAAGAACTACTCCCTTGACCGCATCAAGAGCAAGACGGTGGGCGACGGTCAGCACGGCACGGCGCGGTGGGCGACGCCCAAGGAGATCAGCAAGACCTATCACACCGTACCCTTCCGCCCCCGCCGCTGGCGCAAGGGGAAGGAGCTGCCCACGGAGCAGGGGCTCATCCTCGGCAGCGTGGGCGGCAGAAAGCGTAAAAGCAAGGGAGGTTTCCTGCGGAAAACCTCCCGCAAGCTGCTGGAAAAGCTGCGCCGTCCTGTGGCGGGAAAGCAGAAACGGAAATCGAAGAAAAAATCAAAGGTGCTTTCAAAAGTCAAAAAGATGATCGAGGAGCAGGGGGATATCCGGGCGCTGGTGGACAGCGACGACATCCACTGTCTGATGATCGGCGCCTCCGGCGTGGGCAAGACGGCGTTTTTCCTCTACCCCAATCTGGAATACGCCTGCGCCTGCGGCATGAGCTTTCTGGCGCTGGACACCAAAGGAGACTTGGCGAGGAATTACGGCGCCATCGCCTCCCGGTACTACGGCTACCGGGTTTCCGTCATCGACCTGCGGAATCCCACCCGCTCGGACGGCTTCAACTTCCTGACGCTGATGAATCACTACATGGATATTGCGAGAGCAGATCCGTCCAATTTGGCGGCACGGGCCAAGGCGGAGAAGTACGCCAAGATCCTTGCCAAGACCATCATCAGTCCGGATGGTGACGCCTCCCAATACGGTGATAACGCCTACTTCTATGACAGCGCCGAGGGATTGCTGACGGCCGTTGTGCTGCTGCTGGCGGAATTCGTGCCGCCAAAGGACGGAGAGCCGGAAAAGCGGCATATCGTGTCGGCCTTCAAGCTGGTGCAGGATCTGCTGGCGATGCCGAGCTCACGGGGCAGGAACGGCTTTCAACTGCTGGTGGACATTCTGCCGCCGGAGCATAAGGCACGATGGCTGGCGGGCGCGGCGCTGACGGCGGCGGATCAGGCGATGGCCTCGGTCATGTCCACCGTCCTCTCCCGCCTGAACGCCTTCCTGGACACGGAGTTGGAGCAGGTCATCTGCTACGACAGCCCCATCAACGCGGAGATGTTCGCCTCGGAGAAGTGCGCCATTTTTCTCATTCTGCCGGAGGAAGACCCCGCCAAGAACTTCATCGCGGGACTTATGATCCAGAACCTCTCCCGTGAGCTGTTCTCCGTGGCGGACGAGCATGACGGCAGGCTCAAGAACCGCGTGGTGCTGTTCTGCGATGAGCTGGGCACCATGCCGCCCTTCGACATCCTGCCCCTGTTCAGTGCGGGCCGCTCCCGCGGGCTGACGCTGGTGCCCATCATCCAGAGCCTTGCCCAACTGGAAAAGAACTACGGAAAAGAGGGCGCGGAAATTATATGTGACAACTGCCAGGACACCATCTTCGGTGGCTTTTCGCCCCAGAGCAAAACCGCCGAAGCACTCTCCGCCGCCCTTGGCAGCCGCACGGTGCTCTCCGGCTCCGTCAGCCAGGGCAAGGAGAGCAGCCAGTCCTTGCAGATGATGGAGCGCCCGCTCATGACGCCAGACGAATTGAAGTCCATCCCCAAGGGCGAATTTGTGGTGATGAAAACAGGAACACATCCCATGCGGACGAGACTGCACCTGTTTTTGGATTGGGGCATCACCTTCGATCCCGATGGGTACCGGATGCCGGAGCGGGCGGCCAGAAAAATCTCCTATGTGAACCGCGACGAGCTGGCCCGCAATATTCAGAACCGCCGCGAAAACAGCCCTTACAACACGGAGGATAGCAAATGAGCAAATTTAACTTTATTTACGCCGAGGATCTGAGCCACCGGGAAAAGACGGTCTACATCTACCTCCGGGATCGCGCGGATGCCTCCGGCGTCTGCTGGCCGGGGATCAAGACCATCGCCGGTGAGTTGGGCCTCTCACCCCGCACCGTCCAGCGGGCCTTGGCAGATCTGGAACACAGGCAGCTCATTGAGAAGCGGCAGCGCCACCGCGCCAACGGCAGCCTTACCAGCAATCTGTACCGCCTGACAGCGGCAAAAAAGTCACAGTCTCCCGCCAAGGGGGGACTGTGACCTTTTCTCTCCTAAAAATCTGTCCATAGGGTGGCGTCATCATGGCGCATCCAGAAGAACCTACTCTACCGGAGGATATACCAGTACAGAGAAAGAACAAGAATATAAACAATGTTCTTCATGATATAGGTCCATTTGTTGTTGGCATGGTCTTTTCTGAAAATCCACTATAGTTATTCCTGCGGCCACTGAGGTCCTATCTCTGTGGCCGCTGGAGAGGGCTCTATACACTATAGCTATTAGAGCCTGAAACATCTGCACACTCTCTATTCAGCTGGTCTTAGAACTCTATATATTAAGGTAATAGAAATACTATGCATTGCTATTACAAAGAACAAAATATAGAGTGGTAGATTAGATTCATTCATTGCATCGACATTTGAGGAAACATCTTCTAAAAGAGTATTAAAAATAAGATAAAGGCAATAAAAACCATAGCAAATACCAGTATCGGCATAAAAAAATGTTGCGCTTTTCTTCCCCTATCTGACAAAGGAATGTGTCGATAAGCTGCTCGATGCGCCGATTTTCTGCTTCACTTTCAACATACTCCTTGCCAGAAACACAGTCACCAAGTTCTTCAAATGAACAAATCGCCTCTGGCTTTCGCTTTTCTGCGGAGAGGTATTCATACTTTTTCAGGGCAAGATTTCTGGTAATTCTACTTGCGAATACGGAAAACGGTGACGGCCTTTCTTTGGGAATGGCATTCCATAAGCCTAAATATGTATCGTTCACACATTCCTCGCTGTCCTCATGGTTTAGTAGGATATTACTGGCAATGCGAAAAAAGAGCTTTCCGTATTTTGAGGAGGTTTCTGTAATGGCATCCTCGTTCCTCTCCCAATATAGCCCAATGATTTTTTCATCTTCCATAGGCGACCTCCATTGTGGTACCGCGGTCTAAAAGCGCTTTCACTACCGTCTATATCCTGGGCGATATGGCCATGCGGGGTAAGA
>ULTL01047913.1_pt1 | contig 13561 bp, 9 predicted proteins | sample 1957531 | NCBI WGS metagenome assembly ULTL01 (sample SAMEA4835732, study PRJEB28245) | human gut metagenome | biome: gut microbiome; material: fecal sample | place: Denmark | collected 2008 | reverse complement strand
AGTTCGGACAAGTTCGGACAAGTTCGGACAAGTTCGGACAACCGACGGTCGAAGCAGAGGGCACTCGTGAACTCTGCCACGCAAAAAAAGAAACTAAAAGGGATGTTTGGCTCGCCGTCCACCTTTCGCTATCTTTGACATAGTTTTAGATAGGATGCGCCTCGAAAAACCGGGAATAAGTTCCCGTTTTCTCCCGGCTTTCGCTATCTTTGCAGAAGATCGGAGGCAGTTCGGCAATCTTTGCGTGCAAGCCCGCACGATTGCCCTCACCTTTCACGATCTTTGTCTTCAATATTTCGAATCGCAACGACGACATGACGGAATACAGAAAACCGACACCGGCCGAAATCGAGGCGCTCACGGCCGCCGGAAACAGCGCGGAAAATTGGGATGCCATCGAAGTCGCACAAGACTTCACCCCGGCCCAACTTTCGGGCTGTCGGCTAGAAGGACGCGTACAGATCGGGCGGGGAGCACGGCTGCGCCGCTGCACCATACGCAACTACCGCATCGGCGAAGAGGCGCTGATCGAAGGGGTTACGGCGCTCGAATGCCGCCGCGAATCCTCGTTCGGCAACGGAGTCCGGGTCGCCGCCATCAACGAGAACGGCGGACGTACCGTACGGATCTACGACCAACTCACCGCCCAGACCGCCTACATCCTGGCCGTCTATCGCTATCGCCCCGAGGCTGTCGAAGCCATCGAACGAATGATCGAACGCTACGCCACAGAGCGCCGCGACACCCTCGGTACCGTTGGTCCGCACGCACGCATCACCGGCGCCCGTTTCATCCGGGAGGTCAATATCGGGGAAGGAGCGACGATCGACGGAGCATCCCTGTTGGAAAACGGCACGGTCTGCGCCGGAGCTTATGTCGGCATCGACGTCCAGGCCCGCGATTTCATCGCCGCAGAAGGAGCCCGCATCGACGGCGGCACGCTTCTCGAACGCTGCTTCGCCGGCGAATGCTGCACGCTGGACAAACACTTCACGGCCGTCGATTCGCTCTTTTTCGCCAACAGCCACTGCGAAAACGGAGAGGCCGTTTCGATCTTCGCGGGTCCCTACACCGTTTCGCACCACAAATCCTCGCTGCTGATCGCCGGAATGTTCTCGTTCTTCAACGCCGGCAGCGGCGCCAACCAGAGCAACCACCTCTTCAAGAGCGGCGCAGTGCACCAGTCCGTCCACCTGCGGGGATGCAAATTCGGCAGCAGCACCTACATCATGGCTCCGGCCATCGAAGGACCCTTTACGCTGGTCCTGGGCCGCCATACGCAGCATCACGACACCTCGGCGTTTCCGTTCTCCTACCTGGTGGAACAGGACGGACGTTCGGCACTGATGCCGGGCGCCAACCTCACCAGCTACGGCACTGTGCGCGACATCGGGAAATGGCCCGAACGCGACCGGCGCACCGTCAAACGCGACCGGATCAACTTCGAGGAGGACAACCCCTATCTGGCCGGAGGAATGATCGATGCGGTCAATACCCTCAACTCGCTGGCGGAAGCGCACCCCGACGCGGAGAGTTATGTCCACAACCACGCCCTGATCCGCTCCACGCAACTGCAAAGGGGCCTGAAGCTCTACAATAAGGCGATCGTCGCCTCGCTCGGCGCGATGCTCCGAAACGGCGAACCGGGTCGTGCGGACGGCACGGGCCGCTGGAACGATGTGGCGGGGCAATACGTTCCCCGCCGGGAGGTGAAACGCATCCTCGACGCCATTGCGAACGGCGGCATCGATTCGCTGGAAGGCATCGACCGGGCATTCGACCGGATAGCCGCCGACTACGACCATTACGCCCGCAGTTGGGCGGAAGGGGTGCTCGCGCAACTGCTCGGACACGCTCCCTCCCCAGAAGAGATCGCAGAAGCCGTGACAGCCGGAGAGCGAACCCGCGAAACGCTCCGTAAATCCGCCGAAGACGACCGGGCCCGCGACTGCTCGCCCGCCATGGCCGTCGGATACGGCGTGGATGCCGATTCGGAGGAGGAGAAAATGCAGGACTACCACACCGTAAGAGGAATCCGATAATGTACACCCAAAGTATCACGCGGAGCCACCGCACAGCCTTCATCCTGGCCATCGACCAATCCGGCTCGATGGCGGAGAAACTCCTATTCCGGGGACGGCAGACCACCAAGGCCGAAGCCGTCGCCGAAGTCACCAACCGGCTGCTGTTCGAACTCATCGAACGGGCCCGGCGCAGCGACGAGGTGCGCGACTACTACGACATCGCGGTATTGGGCTATTCGGGCGACGGAATCGTATCGCTGCTGAACGATCCGGAGCCGCTGGTTCCGGTATCGCGGCTGGCCGCTCTGCCCGTCGATTTCGCAGAAACGGTCGTGGAGCGCCGCATGCCGGACGGCGAAGCCACCTTCCGTAAGATTTCGATGCCGGCCTGGATCGCTCCGAAAGCGGTCGGACAGACACCCATGTACGAAGCGCTGCTGCAAATCCGCGACCTGACACAAGCGTGGTGCACGAATCCGGCCCACAGCGAAAGTTTTCCGCCCATCGTCTTCAACATCACCGACGGGGAAGCCTCGGACTGCGACCAGCGCGAACAGCTTGCGATCTGCGAAAAGATCCGCACCATCGGAACCACCGACGGCAAGGTGCTCCTGATCAACATCCATATCGCCACCACGTCCGACTCACGTTCGCTGCTCTTTCCGACCGAAGAGGAGATTCCCGCCGACAACCGCTACGCAAGACTGCTGCACGACTGTTCGAGTCCGATGCCCGAAGAGCTTTCGGAGGCGATCCGACAGGTGCGGGGCGATCTGGCCAAGCCACCCTTCCGAGGAATGAGTTACAACACGTCGATCGCCGAACTCATCGCCATCCTCAACATCGGCTCGATCAGCATCAAAATACAGTAAAAAGATGACCGTTCCCACCCTTTATAACTTCACCGAAGCGCTCCAGGCTCCCGATCTGGCCTTTTCGACGCTCCGCGACTGCCATCCCCGCCGGACGGCGACGGGAGGAGTAGCCCTGTCGCGCACCAGTCGCTTCGCCGAAGCGGAAATCGAATGGCAGAGCCGGAAATACCTGCTCTGCTTCCCGCTCTCGACAGCCTCGATCTTCGCCGTCGAACAGACAGCGGCCCGGCTTCGGTACCTCCGGACACCGTTGCTTACCGAATACACGATCCTGCGCGACGAAATGACCTACACGGACGACACCGGGACGACCCGCACCTGCGATGTGGTGCTGCATCGGCTGCCCGAAGGGCGCCCCCTTTCGGTCTGCGCCGCAGAGTTCGATGCCGAATCCCTGCGGTCGGCGCTCGATAAACTGGAGGCGGGACTGTCCGAGCTGGGCTTCAGCCACAACAATCTCAAACCCGGCAACCTCTACGTCACCTCCGACGGACGACTGATTCCCGTCCGGTACCATTTCGCCCGTTTCGGCGAAGGACACGACGCCGAAGGATTCGAACGTCTGCGTCAGTTCGTGCGCGAACAGGGCGGCAAGGGGCAAATGCTTTGCGACGCGGAACCGTCCCGCTACACCACGCTGCCCGAATTTCCGGGACATCTGTTCGTGGGCGAGATGTCCGATCAACTGGTTCGTGTGGAAGACGAAACCGGCTACGGGTTCGTCGATACCGAAAACCGACCGGTTATCGCGCCGCAATTCGTCTGGGCCGCCGACTTCCGCGAAGGACGCGCCGAAGTCCAGACCGCACAGGGCATGGGCCTGATCGACAAACGGGGACACTACGTGATCGAACCCCGCTACGAAATCGTCGATTACAACCCCTACACGGGCTGTTCTCGCATTCGGAGCGAAGGGCTCTGGGCGCTTGCCGACTACAACGGACGCATCGTCGGCGGATTCACACCGCGCTACATCGAAGAAAACGAATACGTCGAAGCTTAATAACTTAACAAAAAATACTCTATGGAAAACGTAAAATGTCTGATCATCGGCAGCGGCCCTTCGGGCTATACGGCTGCGATCTACACCTCCCGGGCGAACCTCTCGCCGGTACTCTACGAAGGGATCGAGCCGGGCGGACAGCTCACCACCACCACCGAAATCGAAAACTTCCCCGGTTTCACCGAAGGCATCGACGGCCCCAAACTCATGGATAACATGCGCCGGCAGGCCTTGCGCTTCGGGGCGGATATCCGCCCGGGCGTCATTACCAGCGTCGATCTCTCCTCGCGCCCGTTCCACGTCATCGTGAACGGAGAGAAGGAGATCCAAGCCGAAGCCCTGATCATTTCGACCGGCGCCGCAGCCAAATACCTGGGACTGCCCTCCGAAGAGAAATTCAAGGGCATGGGCGTCAGCGCCTGCGCCACCTGCGACGGATTCTTCTACCGCAAGAAGGACGTAGCGGTCGTCGGAGGCGGCGATACGGCATGCGAGGAGGCCACCTACCTGGCTTCGATCTGCCGCCAGGTATATCTGATCGTCCGCAAGCCCTACCTGCGGGCTTCGAAAGCCATGCAGGAGCGGGTAATGAACACCCCGAACATCAAAGTCCTCTTCGAGCACAACACGGCCGAAGTATTGGGCGATGAAACCGGCGTAACAGGCGCCCTGCTGCGCGACAACAAAGGCACGGAAACCAAAATCGACATCGCTGGCTTCTTCGTGGCGATCGGGCACCATCCCAACACGGAGATTTTCGCAGACCAACTGGAACTCGACGCCGAAGGTTATATCAAAACCGTAGCGGGCAGCTCCCGCACCAGCGTCGAAGGCGTTTTCGCCGCCGGTGACGTGCAGGATCCCCACTATCGCCAAGCGATTACGGCCGCCGGCTCGGGCTGTATGGCCGCTCTCGACTGCGAACGTTTCCTGCTGCAGTAATTTCTATTCAAGAAAGGGAACGAGTGCGCACAAGCCGTTCCCTTTCTTCATCCCCGACAGCCGGACGGTTTCCGACCGTTCGAAACCCGGTCTTACAAAACCGGCAGGCGGAGAACACGGAAACCCTCGAACTCCTTCCAATTCCTGCAGCATGGGTTTCGACGCGGCTGTCACCCTTTTCGGAAAGGACGAGGAAGAACGGAAGGTATCCATTCCCTGCAACCCTTTTTGATTTTAAGGGCACAGGTTTTGACAGGACGATGCGATGGCCGGATGGGCATACTTTTAAGTATTCCCCAGTCGGAAAGAGCGAAAAAGGGGCGAAAGAGTCCCCATATCCTGCCGCCCTTTTTTGATTTTAGGGGTGCAGATTTTGACATGACGACGGACGACACGGAAGGGACATACTTCAAGTATCTCCCTTTCGGGGAGGACGAGGAAGGGCGAAAGATGCCCCATAAAATCGAAAAAAGATGAGTTTCAGCGTAACCATATTAGGCTCGGCCTCGGCCAAACCTACGCCCGACCGACATCCGTCGGCACAGATCGTCAAGGTACACGAACAGCACTACCTGGTCGATGCCGGCGAGGGCGCACAACAGCAAATGTTCCGCTACGGAATCAATCCGCTGAAACTGCGGGCGGTATTCATCTCCCATCTGCACGGCGACCATGTCTTCGGACTCTTTCCGTTGATCTCGACGCTGGGGCTCTACGGACGCCGCACGCCGCTCAAGATTTTCGGTCCCGCGCCGCTGGGCGAAATGCTCGGATGCCACCTGCGCTACTTCGACACGCAACTGCCCTACGAAATCGAATGGGTGGAAGTCGATACGACCCGGCACGCCCTACTGTTCGAAAACCGCACGCTCGAGGTGTGGAGCGTTCCCCTGCGTCACCGCATCCCCACCTCCGGCTACCTGTTCCGGGAGAAACAGCCCCCGCTGAACGTCCGCAAGGAGAAAATCACGGAATACGGACTCTCGATCGCCCGGATCACGGCCGCCAAGCGGGGCGAAGATATTCTGCTCGACAACGGGGACACGCTCCCCAATGCGGAACTGACCTACCGGCCTTACGCGCCACGTTCATATGCTTATCTCTCGGATACGAGCTGGTCGCCCAAAGCGGCAAAACTCGTCGAGGGGGCCGATCTGCTCTACCACGAAGCGACCTACGCCCACGCCGAGCACAAGATCGCCCGCGAGCGGGGTCACTCCACTGCGGTCGAAGCGGCCCGCATCGCCCTCAAAGCCGGCGCCGGACGGCTCGTAATCGGACACTACTCGTCCCGCTACAAGGAAGAGAGCGTTCTGGTCGAAGAGGCCCGCACGGTATTTCCCGATACTCACCCCGCCACCGAAGGCACAACATTCACGATCGAAAAACGGCAGCAACCATGACCAAAGCCGAAATACAACTCGTCCGCTCGCTGGCCGACAAACGCAGCCGCACCGAACACGGGCTATTCGTAGCCGAAGGCCACAAGTTCATCGGGGAGCTGCGCACCTCCGCCCTGCGCGTCCGCAAGATATTCGCCCTGGAAGGGCTTTTCGAGGGCGGCGAAGTCGAAACCGTGTCCCCGCGTGAAATGGAGCGGCTCTCGCTGCTGAAGACCCCGTCGGATTCGCTGGCGCTGGTCGAAATCCCGCATCATCCTTTCCGGCCCGATACGGCACAACGGGAGCTGGTGCTGGCGCTCGACCAGGTGCAGAACCCGGGCAACCTGGGCACGATCATCCGCCTGGCGGACTGGTTCGGCATCCCCGAGATCGTCTGCTCCCCAACGACCGCCGACTGCTACAACCCGAAGGTCGTGCAGGCGACCATGGGGGCCATCCTGCGGGTCAAAGTCCACTACACGGCCCTCGAACCGTACCTGGCACAGGCCCGGGAGCGGAATATTCCCGTTTACGGGACTTTCCTCGAGGGGGAAAACATCTACTCGACACCCCTTACGCCGGGCGGGATCGTCCTGATGGGCAACGAAGGCCAGGGGATCGCTCCGGCCGCCGCACGACACGTATCGCACAAACTGTTCATCCCGCCCTATCCTGCCGACCGCAACGGTTCGGAATCGCTCAACGTAGCGATCGCCACGGCCGTCGTCTGCGCCGAATTTCGCCGGCAGGCGAGCGCAAAGAGATAAGACAAGTCCGAAAGACGAGAGAGAACCGGACCGGAGAATCGGCATTCAGCCGGCAAATCCCCGTCCGGTGCATTTTTTAGTTTAGCGACTTTTATCTCCTCGGAGAACGACTTCGGGAAAAACGGGAAGTAATTACGTCAAACGCAGACGGCCCTACGACATAAATCAGACGCCGGGCGAACATATATCGGAAAACAGACAACTGACAGCCGAAAAAGAACGGCAGCGATACGGAGGACCGGAATACCTATCGGAATTTCTCCCTCCCCCAAGCGCTCCGTTTCTTAGCCGGGCGCAAATTTCCACCCGCACATTCCGCCATTCTTAAAAAACGCCCCACACCGGCCAGCGACAGAATATACATTCCAGTTTCCGAGCGACTAAAAAACCCTCTCCCGCAGGATCGGGAGAGGGTTCGGAACCAACGCGGACCGAAATCACTCCGCATACGGCGATGCCCAGAACCATTCGTCGTTGGTCGTCATGAAATGATACTCCCGGTCGCAATCATAGCCCTCCGGAATCAGCGCGACATAATAGATCGGATGCTTGCCTTCGCACCAGGTTTCGGTGTCGAACTCGCTCCGGTCGGAGCATACCAGGTAATAGAGGTTCTTGGCCATATAGGTATCGAGATAATGTTTCTGCGTCTGGGGCGACTCGTTGTTCCAGTTGGCATCCTCGTTCAGGAAATAGGGACGCCCGTCGCGCATCCGCTCCCGAACCTCCTGGATCGAAAGCATCACCCCGTTCTCATCGACCACGTAGGCATCGAACGTGGGATCGACCCAAACCCACTTGTCGAGCGTCGCGGAATAGACGACATTGATAACGTGACAGTCATTGACCATCTTCCGGGGCATGCAGGTCACGAAGCGCGACTTGAAACCCATCGCCAGATAGCACTCGTTGAGCACCTGAGCCATCATACGGCAGTTGATTCCCCGGTTCTCCTTGCGGCACACCTCGATCAGATCGATCGCGTTGCGAGAGGTCGGATTGCGGGAACTGCCGTCGTGACGTACCGCATTGTGCACCCAGTGCATCAGGTTTCGGATCTTCGACAGTTCGTCGCCGCTGCCGGCAATGCTGTCCAAGTTGAAATACTCCCGCACCCGCACCAGATCGCGGTCGTTGGGATCGGCATAGCGGAACCGGGGAAGAGAATCCGTCGGCGCAGAGGGATCGTAAGGCCCCGCCTGCCGCAAGATCCACATGAAATCGCCCTGCTCACGAGCTTTTTCCACAATCTCCGCATACCCCTTCTCGGAGCGGATATTGTCCAGATCGGGATCTTCGATCATCCAGGAGTAATTGCCATATCCCTGCTCAATATACCCTTGCTCCACACAGGTCGCAAGGCTCGCCACAGCCGCCCTGCGTTTGTTCAGTCGGGACTGTGCACAAGCCAGGTTGTAATATTCGCCTCTCAAATAGCCGCCGTAATTCCACTCGTCGAGCTGCGTCCGGACACTGTCGGGCAATGTCCCGAAAAGGCGGATCGCCTCCCGGTACTCACGCTCCGCTTCGGCATACTTTTTCGCCTCCATCGCCCGGTCCGCACGCACGGAACAGGAATCGACCGGGGCCAACAACGCTTCATAACTCTGGGCCGGCGAAGCGGTTATGCAGAATGCCGCAACCACCGATAAAAGCAACTTTTTCATACACTTCCGATTTAATGGGTTCAAAACTTTCCGAAAGATAGAAAAAATTCCCCCCCCCATAATTTTCGGCAAAAAAATTTACATCCGGTCATAATTTCGGCGCAAAATCCGCGAACTCCGAAAAAATATCCTATATTTGTAGATTGAAACAGAGCGTTTTCGCCCGACAAACAGCGAAAAGACGGATTCCATCGTCGGATCGCGTGCGCGAAAAACGGAACAAAGAATTTTATTTATGTCGGAAAACAGACTCAAAATAGGCATCACGCAGGGCGATCCGAACGGCATCGGCTGGGAAGTCATTCTCAAGACTTTCGCTGATCCGCGCATGACGGAACTCTGCACGCCCGTCATCTACGGATCCCTGAAAGCGGCGGAATTTTACCAGAAAACCATCGCCGATCTGGAACCCGTCCCCTTCCATATCGCCTCTTCGATACACGAGATACGCCGGGGCAAGATCAACCTGATTCTCTGCGGCGACGAAACGAAGATCGAGCCGGGTACGGCCTCGCCGGAGGCGGGCCGGGCGGCAGCCGAGGCGCTCCACGCCGCCGTGCGCGACCTGCGGGACGAACAGCTCGACGCACTAGTCACGGCTCCGATCGACAAGGAGTCGATCCAGTCGGACGACTTCCGCTATACGGGACACACCGAATTTCTGGCGGCCGAGCTGGGCGGCGAACCCCTGATGATGATGTGCAGCGACCTGCTCCGCGTCGGCCTCGTCACGATCCACATCCCGGTCACCGAGATCAGCCACGACCTGACCCGGCAGAAGATCGTCACACGGCTCGAACAGCTGCGTTCGTCGCTCAAGGCGGATTTCGGCATCGTCGAACCCCGTATCGCGGTGCTGGCACTCAATCCTCACGCGGGCGACGGCGGTCTGCTCGGTTCGGAAGAGGAACACATCATCCGACCGGCAGTCAATGAGGCTTACGAAAAAGGCATACTCGCTTTCGGCCCCTTCGCTGCCGACGGATTCTTCGCCAGCGGCCACTACCGGGATTACGACGCAGTACTGGCCATGTATCACGATCAGGGACTCACGCCGTTCAAGACCCTCTCGCCCGACGGGGTGAATTTCACGGCCTGCCTGGGCAGCGTGCGGACATCGCCCGATCACGGCGTGGCGTTCGACATCGCCGGACAGGACAAGGCCGACCCGCAATCGATGCGCAACGCCATCTACCTGGCCACGGACATCGTGAACAACCGCCGCGCCTGGGCCGAATGGACGAGCAACCCGCTGCCGCACGCCGAGCGCGAACGGGGCGGAAGGGACTTGTCCGTGAAGGACCTGCCCGATACGGAGAAAGAGAGTTAAACCGACTGAACGCGGCTCCGAAAACCGAACGGATAGTCAGCCCCGTAAATCGGACGGCACGCACTCTCCCGACGGTCCCGGCCGATTCAAGGCATAGTGTCATACGGCAACGGAGCCGATCCGGACAAGAAACCGCTTCCCGGCACGTTCCTTGTCACAAGCATAAGCGACAATCCGGCCCTATCCGCCTGCGCGGACAAGCCCGCCGGAAAGCCGCAGGCAAAACAGTAAAACCGGGCGAACCGGAGGTGTATTCCGTCTCGTAATTGTGGAAGCGCCGAAGGCCCCAAAACAATAATTTACAAATGATTAAAATCACCTTTCCCGACGGCAACGTCAAAGAGTTTGCCAAAGGGACTACGGCTTACCAGATCGCCGAGAGTATCAGCCCTCGTTTAGCTGCCGACTCCCTGGCCGCATCGGTAAACGGCGCGACCGTCGATCTCAACCGCGCCATCGAAGAGGACGCTTCGATCAAATTCTACAAGTGGGACGACCCCGAAGGCAAGCACGCTTTCTGGCACACCTCGTCGCACCTGCTGGCCGAAGCGCTCGAAGCCCTCTATCCGGGCATCAAGTTCGGCATCGGCCCGGCGATCGAGAACGGATTCTACTATGACGTGGATTCACCCGTGCCCATCACCGAAGCCGACCTGGAAACCATCGAGAAGAAGATGATCGAACTTTCGCGCAACAAGGAACAACTCATCCGCACGGAAGTATCGAAAGCCGACGCACTGAAGAACTTCACCGAAAAGGGCGATCCTTACAAAGTGGAGCTGATCCGCGACCTGGAAGACGGCACGATCTCGTTCTACACCAACGGCGCATTCACCGACCTCTGCCGGGGTCCGCACCTGCCCAACACGGGGTTGATCAAGGCCATCAAGCTCACCTCGGTCGCCGGAGCCTACTGGCGCGGCAACGAGAAGAACAAGATGCTCACCCGCATTTACGGCATCTCCTTCCCCAAGAAGTCGATGCTCGACGAGTATCTGGCGATGATGGAGGAGGCCAAGAAACGCGACCACCGCAAGCTGGGCAAGGAGCTGGAGCTTTTCTGCTTCTCGCAACGCGTAGGCCAGGGGCTACCCCTGTGGCTTCCCAAAGGCGCTGCCCTGCGCGACCGCCTGGAACAGTTCCTGCGCGGCGTACAGAAGGAGTACGGCTACCAGCAGGTCATCACGCCCCACATCGGCAATAAGGAACTGTACGTGACCTCCGGCCACTACGCCAAATACGGCAAGGACTCGTTCCAGCCGATCCACACCCCGATCGAGGGCGAAGAGTATCTGCTCAAGCCGATGAACTGCCCCCATCACTGCGAAATCTACCGCTCGAAGCCCCGCTCCTACAAGGAGCTGCCGGTGCGCCTGGCGGAGTTCGGCACGGTGTATCGCTACGAGCAGTCGGGCGAGCTGCACGGCTTGACCCGTGTGCGCGGCTTCACGCAGGACGACGCCCACATGTTCGTACGCCCCGACCAACTGCTCGAAGAGTTCGAAAAAGTGATCGACATCGTGCTCTATATTTTCAAAACGCTCAAGTTCGACAACTATACGGCACAGATTTCGCTGCGTGATCCCAACAACAAGGAGAAATACATCGGATCGGACGAAAACTGGGAGAAGGCCGAAAGCGCCATCATCCAGGCCGCCAAGGAGAAGGGGCTCAACACGGTCATCGAATACGGCGAAGCCGCCTTTTACGGTCCCAAGCTGGATTTCATGGTCCGCGATGCCATCGGCCGCAAGTGGCAGTTGGGTACGATCCAGGTAGATTACAACCTGCCGGAGCGTTTCGATCTGACATACAAGGGCGCCGACGACAAGATGCACCGCCCGATCATGATCCACCGGGCGCCGTTCGGCTCGATGGAGCGTTTCGTAGCCGTGCTGCTGGAGCACACGGGCGGCAAATTCCCGCTGTGGCTCTCGCCCGACCAGGTGGTCGTGCTGCCGATTTCGGAGAAGTTCAACGACTACGCCGAGAAGGTCAGCGCCTACCTGAACAAGTACGACATCCGCTCGCAGGTAGACGACCGCAACGAGAAGATCGGCCGCAAGATCCGCGACAACGAGCTCAAGCGTATCCCCTACCTGCTGATCGTCGGCGAAAAGGAGGAAGCCGAAGGACTGGTATCGGTTCGTGCGCAGGGCGAAGGCGACAAGGGACAGATGACCCTCGAAGCGTTCCGCGACTATATGACCGATCTGGTCAGCCACGAGATCGACGCCAACAAAATGGAGCAAAAGAACTAAGTATTAACTAAATATTTCAGGAGGACAAAGCTATAGCAACACCACCTCGTCCATTCCCGCCGCGACCATCGACTCCCGGGAATAACAATTCACAGAAACCGAGGCTTCCAAGACCCGGTTTTCAACCGAAAAAAGCGGATAATCCGCACCGTATCAACGACGAGATCACGGCACCCCAGGTGCGCGTGGTCGGCGACAACGTCGAACAGCCCGTCGTACTCCCGATCCGCGACGCACTCAAGCTCGCGGACGAGATGGAGCTCGACCTGATCGAGATTTCGCCCAAAGCCGATCCCCCCGTGTGCCGCATCGCCGATTACCAGAAGTTCCTCTACCAACAAAAGAAAAAGGCAAAGGAGCTGAAGGCCAACCAAGCGAAGGTCACGATCAAGGAGATTCGCTTCGGACCGCAGACCGACGACCACGACTACAACTTCAAGTTGAAGCACGCCGAGAACTTCCTCAAGGAGGGTTCCAAGGTCAAAGCCTACGTCTTTTTCCGCGGTCGTTCGATCGTGTTCAAGGAGCAGGGAGAAATCCTGCTGCTACGTTTCGCCACCGATCTGGAAGAGCTCGCCAAAGTCGAGTCGATGCCCAAATTGGACGGCAAAAAGATGAACATGATCCTCGCGCCGAAGTCGAAAAAGTAACGACAGGCCGAGGACAACACGGGCGCAGGCCATAAATACGACACACCCCGAGGGAGAAATCACATTTTTCCTTGGGGTGTTATTTGAATTTACGACACCGGATATTTCCCGACCGAACCGGAATTGGAATTGGGCACCCGGAGCACAAGCCGGGGAATTCCGTTTCGCACGATTCGTAGCAGGCAGAGCCGACAACCGGGCAGAGAAGGAGGCAGGGGGTGGGCAGGCGATTATCCATTCGATAAAGAGCGTTATCGCCAATCGCCCACACTTCGGCTAAATTCGCCCTTGCACCGGGACCTATTCGTATATTTGGCTGCACCTTAAATACTCCGCCCCGGCAAAATGCAAATAAATTTGCTTTTGCCCTCGGCTTAATCACAATCTTTGACTGCGTCTTAGATACTCCGCCTCGGCAAAAAGCAAATAAATTTGCTTTTGCACTCGGCTTAATCGTATCTTTGCAGAAGATCGAGGGCGATTCGACGATCTTCGCGGGCCTGTTCGCACGATTGCGCTCATCCCTCGAAGATAAAATACGGTTCGGACAAGTTCAAACGACCGACGCCCGAAACATACACAGAAGACATTTGCAAACTCTGCCATGCAAGGAGGAAGAGAAGGAGGAAAACAGAAAGTTAAGTTTGACTTGTCGCTCAC
>ULTL01016978.1_pt1 | contig 13909 bp, 12 predicted proteins | sample 1957531 | NCBI WGS metagenome assembly ULTL01 (sample SAMEA4835732, study PRJEB28245) | human gut metagenome | biome: gut microbiome; material: fecal sample | place: Denmark | collected 2008 | reverse complement strand
AGTTGCCGCCGTATCAAGGCTGCGTATTTCACCAAGCATAATAATATCAGGGTCCTGCCGCAAAATGCTGCGCAGCCCGCTTGCAAAAGTCAGCCCGGCCTTTTCGTTTACAGCAACCTGGCTTATGCCGTTAATGCGGTATTCCACAGGGTCTTCTATGGTTACAATATTGCGTTCACTGCTGTTAAGCTCTGCAAGCGTAGCATAAAGCGTTGTGGTTTTGCCGCTGCCGGTCGGCCCCGTTAACAGCACTATGCCGCTGCCGTAATTATAAAGCCTGCGGTAAAGCGCTAAATTTTCCGGCGTAAAACTTAGTTCATCCAAATTCAGGGCAAACTTTTCCCTGTCTAAAATACGTATAACTATTTTCTCTCCTAAAATAGTCGGCAGCGAAGATATGCGCAAATCAATATTTCGTCCGTCAAGTTCCAGCTTAATGCTGCCATCCTGCGGCAGGCGTTTTTCGGCAATATCCATGCCAGCCAGCACCTTTACGCGCGAAACAACAGCCTGCATAAGCGTTTTATTCATTTCGGCTTCTTTGTAAAGAACGCCGTCGATACGCATACGCACACACGCATTGTTTTCTCCCGGCTCTATATGTATATCGCTTGCGCCGGATGCAGCGGCTTTGGCAATAAGGCTGTCAGCCGCCTTTACGGCATCAGCGTTTTCATCTTTTTTAAACAATGTCCGTTCGGTTTGTATTATCAACTTTTTCTCTCCATTACAAAAATTTACAGCTTTATTATTATAACCAGCAAAAATAATATCTTCAAGTAAATTTTTATGGTATAATATTGAACCGAAATTGCGGATACCGGAGGGTTATTGGAGGAACAGCTTCTGGAACACATTAAATTACAACGCCCGCCGCTTGTTTTATGCTTAACGGCAGGCACAATGCTGATTTTAAGCGCTTTGCAGTTTACGCTTTCAGGCACTGCGCAAAAACATGCGCCGGTAAGCAGTCATGCAGTTTTTACCCCCATTCAACTGCCGCCGACTGCTAAAAGCATCAAACCGCAGCGCAACCCATTTCTGGCTCCGGCCGCGCCGGATATTAAACGCCAAACCGCTGCATTACCCCCCGTTTTAAAAGGAACTGTACAAAACGGCAGCACCACCATGGCGATTATGGAATTTGCAGGGCAAAGCAATTACTATCAGCCTGGCAGCAAAATTAACGGCTTTACCGTACGCAGTATCACCCCAAACAGCGTCCTGCTCGCAAAAGGCTCCCAAACGCTTATGTTAAAAGCAGGAGGAACAGCCCATGACTAAAATTTTTACTGCTCTTTTAACTGCTTTGTTAGCTGCGGTTTCGCCTTTGGTTTATGCAAACGGCATTACACTGAATGTGCGCGACGGCCAGGTACGCGATGTGCTCGCTTCCGTTGCAGCACTTTCCGGCAAAAGCATTGTTGCCGACAGTTCCGTACAGGGAACGGTTACGCTTAACCTTAAAGACGTGCCTTTTGACACTGCACTGCGTATAATTACCGCTGCCAAAGGTTTAAGTTACCGCCTTACCGGCGATGTTATACTGGTTGGCTCTGCCGCAGGCATGGAAAAATTTAACGATACGGCCAGTATTATTAAACTTAACTATGCCAAAGCGGAAGAACTAAAAACGGCACTGGCTCCGCTTATTGGCACCAACAGCAAAATAAGCACCGATACTGTTACCAACAGCATTATTTTTACCGGCACCCCCACCGACGAAATGCGCCTGCGCAGCGCAGTGGCCGCACTTGATACTGCCACGCAGCAGGTAACGCTTGAAGCCAAAATAATTGCGGTAAACCGCGAAGACAGCGAAAACCTCGGCATCAGCTGGAACTGGGATAAAATACCCCAAAACAGCAATTACTACGGCAATGATGACGATAACGATGATGCCGATGACGAAAACTTTGGCGGCGTAGTACATTTTGGCGCTAATTACGAATTCCGTTTTAACGCTGCTTTAAACGCCCTTTTTGCCAAAGGCAAAGCCAAAATTCTGGCAACACCGCGCATAATAACCATACCCGGGCGTGAAGCAAGTATATTTATAGGCGACCACATTCCTGTTACAACGGAAAAAATTGAAAACTCAGTTACAACCAACACTACCGATTACGTTGACGCCGGTATTAAACTGCAATACACGCCGATAGTAAGCAGCGATGGTATGATAACCTCGGTTGTGCATACGGAAGTCAGTACCCCCACGCTTATTTCCGAACTTAAAAACTACAAAATAACCAGCCGAAGTGCCACCACTACCGTAAGGATGCGCGATGGTGAAACTCTTGTAATAGGCGGTTTAATCAATGAAGAAGAACAAAAACGGCTGCAAAAAGTACCGTTCTTATCAAACATTCCGCTTTTAGGCGAACTGTTTAAAAACCGCATCACCAGCAAAACAAAAACCGAAGTTATTATGATTTTAACGCCGCATTTAACAAACCCCGGCGAATCACCGGCAATTTACAATAGCAAATTGCTGGAAAGCGGCAGTATTTTTGATGGCAACAACTAAAAATATTATTAAAAAAGAGCGGCTTGCCGCTCTTTTTTATGCAAAACAGGCATTATACAAAAGTATAATGCCTGTTTCAACTTTTATTTTTCTAACATCAGCAAAGCAACCGTTTCAATATGGCTGGTCATCGGGAACATATCCACCGGCTGTGCTTTTACTGCTTTATAGCCGTTTTCCGTTAAAAATGCCATATCGCGCGCTAAAGAAGCCGGATTGCATGATACATAAACAATTTTCTCAGGTTTTACTCCGGCAATGGCTGCCAAAACCTTTTTATCACAGCCTGCGCGCGGAGGGTCAAGCAGCACGGTATCCGGCTTTACGCCGCTTTTTAACAGCGCCGGCATTTCCAAAGCAGCATCTCCGCAAATAAACTCTGCATTTGCAATATTATTTGCTTTGGCGTTTTCGTTGGCATCTTTAATGGCGGGCTCAACAATTTCTATGCCGTACACTTTGCGTGCCTTTTGCGCCAGATACAGCGAAATAGTACCTGTACCACAATAACAGTCAATAACCGTTTCTTTACCGCTCAGCGCAGCAAAATCCAGCGCAGTGGCATAAAGTTTTTCGGTCTGCGCGCTGTTTACCTGAAAGAAAGACAGCGGCGAAATATTAAATTTTAAATTGCCAAGCCTGTCTTTAATTGTGCTTTTGCCATACAGAACACGGTTTTTAGCGCCCATAATTATGTTGGTACGCTTTTTGTTAATGTTCTGCACAATGCTTTTTAAACCGTCCACTTCAGTTTTAAGCATCGTTACAAGCTCGCCTGCATGCGGAATATCATAGCAGGCTGTAACAATTACAGCCATAACTTCGCCGGTTTTAGCCCCTGCACGCCCCATAACATGGCGTACAACGCCTTTGCCGGTAGTTTCGTCATAAGCAGAAATATTAAACTGCTGCATCCAATGGCGCACAACCTGCATAATTTTATTGTTGACTTGCTTTTGGATAAGGCAGTCATCAATATTTATAACGTTATGGGTTAAAGCCGCATAGCAGCCAATTTGTATTTTTCCTTCCGTTTTAGCTGCCGGGAACTGCATTTTATTGCGGTAATGCCACGGATTATCCATGCCCAGCACCGGCAGCACTTCGCAGCCGGAAATATGCCCAATGCGCTCAATGGCATCCTTAACCTGCTGCCTTTTAACATTTAACTGTCCTTCGTAGTTTAAATGCTGCAATTGACAGCCGCCGCATTTTTCATAAAAAGCACATTGCGGTTTAACGCGCTGCGGAGATTCTTCCAAAATGTTTAAAATTCTGCCGGAAGCATAGGATTTTTTTACCTGAAATAATTTTACGGATACTTTTTCTCCCGGCAGGGCACCGTGAACAAAAACCGTAAATCCATCAGCCTTGCCCACGCCTTCGCCGCTGCTGCCAAGCCCTGTTATATTTACTTCAATTATGTCGTTTAATTTAAATGGTGGTTGTTGTTTAGTCATTTCTGCCCCTGATTTTATTATAAACTGCCGTCCTGCATCCAATACAGCCTTACAGGCAGGTTGGAAGCACCCGGCGGCGACCAGATAAAACTGTATGTTCCCGATCCCAAAACTCCAAGCTTAAGCAAATCGTCATAACTGTCGCCTATTGCCACTTTATCCTGCGGCAAAGGCAGAATTTTTTCTTCACCGGCTTTTTTCAGCACGCCGTAACCGGCAAACAAACCGCCCAGCGGATTTAAATACATTGCCGCCGGTTTATTGCCGCTGATTGTAAAATTAACAGAATATACAATGCCGTAATTGCCGTAATTTACTGCATCTTTGCCTGTTGTAGCGTCCTTGCCGCGCGCAAACCCCTGTTCTTCGGATGCCAGCTCAAGCATATACACTTTGTTGTTATCGGTATTCAGCGGCGCAGATACAGTGTAATTCCAGTCCGCATCGTCAAAAGTGCCCCTTAACGGATGCTCGTCCATTGGCTGAACAGGTGCGTATTCATTGTATAAATCCAAATCTGTTTTTTCGTCGCACATAATAACGCTTACCTGCACAGGCCTGTCGGTGTGCAAATCAATAGTACCAACCAAAAGCTGCGCCGGTTCAAGCACATAACCGCGGCCGGTTAAAAGCTCTGTATTATTGCCAAAGCCAAGGTTTCCTTCCGTTTTATTATGAACGCCGGAAAAATATTTTTGCTGGGTTTCCTTGCCAACCTTTAAATAATGCCAGCCCGCATTGCCGATGCTGTTGTTGGCAACGCTGTATTTAACCGGGCGCATTTGTTCGTTGCTGAGTATAACGGCGAGCTTTTTATTGGTTTCCATCGCATTTACATGATGAAAGAAAATCCTTACATCACCGCTTACGGTATCGCGGTACAAAACGCCGTTTCTGTAAACCATTTCCGGGCTGTCAGAAAAAATAAGTGTTGAACCGGAAGTGGTTTTCTGCGCAGTTACTTCTGTATAAGTTTCAGGCAAACCACGCCCTGTAATAAGTTCATCAGAAGCAAAAGCGTTTAAAGGCAAAAATGCCATACAACTAATTGCCAGAGTTTGAAAACATTTTTTTAGCCTCACGATTAACCTCCAATAGATGTTTACTGTTTATTATAACACAAATACTGCAATTGTATTTTATTTTTACAGCGCAGAATTTAAAATAAATTGTAGCACCACAATCGTTTCCGCATTAATAAAATAAGGCGTAAAAAATATACTCAATACCACTCGTATATGACTGCACCCCAAAAGTCTAACTTTTGGGGTGCAATTCACTCAACCGGCGGTTTTGATTTATATTCTGTTTTTATACATTTTTTCGTAATACTTCTGGTATTCACCGCTGATAATTTCCTGCCACCAGTCTTTGTTTGCCAAATACCATTCAATCGTTTTGGCTATACCGTCCTCAAACTTTGTCTGCGGCAGCCAGCCAAGTTCATTGTGTATTTTTGTCGGGTCTATAGCATAACGCCTGTCATGACCGGGTCGGTCTTTAACAAAAGTAATTAAATCCTCGCTTTTGCCCAGCGCCTTTAAAATAATTTTCACAACATCCAAATTGCTCTTTTCGTTATGCCCGCCAACGTTGTAAACTTCACCCTCATGTCCCTCGCGGATGATTAAATCAATCGCACTGCAATGGTCTTCTACATATAACCAGTCGCGCACATTAGCGCCATCACCGTAAACCGGCAAAGCTTTGTCATGCAGGGCATTAATAATCATTAGCGGTATTAACTTTTCCGGAAAGTGATATGGCCCGTAGTTGTTGGAGCAGCGGGAAATCGTTACCGGCAAACCATACGTTCTGTGGTATGCCAAAACCAACAAATCCGCACTGGCTTTAGATGCAGAATAAGGACTGGAAGTATGCAGCGGCGTTTCTTCAGTAAAGAACAAATCCGGCCTGTCCAACGGCAAATCTCCGTAAACTTCATCCGTACTTACCTGGTGGTAACGCTTAATACCATACTTACGGCAAGCATCTATCAACACGCCCGTACCTATAACATTAGTTTTTAAAAACAACTCCGGCTCTAAAATGCTGCGGTCAACGTGGCTTTCCGCTGCAAAGTTCACCACAATATCCGGCTTTTCTGCTTCAAACAAGCTGTAAACAAAATCACGGTCAGCAATATCGCCACGCACAAACCTAAAGTTCGGCTGCTGTATCGCACATTTTAAACTGCTTAAATTGCCTGCATACGTCAGCTTATCCAAGCAAATAAATTCATCTTCCGAATGATGTTTGAGCTGATAATATATAAAATTACTGCCAATAAACCCGGCCCCGCCGGTGATGATGAGTTTCATAGTAATGTAGTAATATTGCAATATAATTATTGTTTATTCTTAAAAGATTCTAACATTTCTTTCAATTGATTAATAACATTAAAATTATCAGCTGAAGCTAAATTTTCTTCTATAATATTTTCTCGTCCAAATATTCTTCTAACAACTTCTTTTTTTAATTCTCCCTGGGTATCAGGCTGCATATTCTTTACAAATAAATCGAATGCAACAACTTCCATTTCATTTTTTCTAGCATATCTTTCTACTTTACCTTGCAAATCTGCTTGTTTTGCAGCATATGCAGCAAAAGTTAAACCTATTACTATCATAAAAAATCTTACTATAAGTAACGGCCAATTATTAATACTCTCATTTAACGAATTGAATGTTATCCAAGCCATAAACAATACTATTATAACAGTAATCCCAACAGCTATATTCCAATATAAATTTCTTTTCTTTGCATCATCAGCAACTTGTTTATACTTATATGAAAAAACACCGGTATTCATATCCCCTATAATTTCTTCCACTTTTAATTTATATTCATCAAGTTTTTTAGAATTCTCATCAATTAAATTTTCAACTTTTTGTTTACTGTTATTTATAAAATTACTACACTCTTCATTTTTCTCTTTAATATATTGATCATATTTTGTCAATAAATTTTCACAGTTACTTTTATACTCTTCTCTATTTTCAATTACATTTACTTTTATTTTTTCTAATTCTTCTGTAATCGATTGTTGTAAATTATTCTGTTTATCTTTTATATCTTGAAATGTAGATGATGTTTCATTTTTCAAATCATTAAGTAAATTTTTAACTTTATCATAGTTATTTGTAAAATCCAAATTTGCTTTATCCATTAAATTTTTCAAATGATTAAATGTCATCTGTAATTCTTCAATATATTTTTCAGATTGCCTTATATAATACATTGAAATTTTATCAAAAACTTCTATATTCATTCTAAGATAAGGAATAAAGTCGTCATATATATCATCAATACACTTTCTCATTTCTAATAAAATATTTTCTGATTGATCTGTTAAAAAACTTTCAGTAAATGTTTTCAAAGAAGTAATATTATTTAAATTATTTTCTAATTTATTATATGAAAAATTTTCCGGATTAGTTTTTATACTTTCATTTATTAGTAGCAAAATATTATGTTGTCTTCTTAATTCGTCAAAATATACTTGATTATTTACCATTACAATATTTTCACATTCATTATAATTATCAATAATTTCTACTAATATCTTGATAAATTCATGATTTTTTATTAAAGATCCATAATTTTCCATATTATTCTCCTATTAATTTTATATATTTAATGTAAATCGCATTCAACATTAATTAATTTTCTCCTGCAAAAAATCCTCATTTGATAATTCAAATGAGGATTTTTTATCACTTTTCCACCCACGCTATAAACTTTTCCGCCAATACTTTATAATCGTGGTGTTTTATTACATATTCTTTTCCGTTTTCGCCAAGTGCAGATAATCCAGCTTTATCCATAGCCATAAACTTTTTAACTGCGTCTGCAACACTATCTACATCTTCTGCCGGTACGGATATTCCGCAATTTGCCTCCTGCACTAAATCATTACCGGCTGTTACTGAATGCAAAATAGGTTTAGATGCCATCATATAATCCATTAATTTATTAGGACTTATACCAAATTTAAAAAGTTTTTGATTCTGTAATCCTATATACAAAACATCCATTTTATTTAAAAATGCAGGCACCATTTTCTTTGGAATACTATCTAAAAACAGCACATTATCAAGCTTCAGTTTTTGCACTAATGCTTTCAAGTTCTCCTTTTCCTGCCCCTGCCCTACTAATACAAAATACGCATCCGTATTTTGCAATTTTTCGGCAGCATAAAGCAGAACATTTAACGCATTAGCAATGCCATGCGCACCCGCAAAACCAATTAAAAACTTTCCTGAATTATGCAGTTTATCCAAGAGTTCCGCGTAATCTGCTTTTAGCGGCAACACATTATCATACTCACTTAAAACTATACCATTAGGGATATGACAAAATTTGCCACCCTTTAACCCAAGTGTTTTCAAATATTCTTCTGTTTTAGGCAAAATAGAAATTACCTTATCCGCATGTGTACACCAAAAATCTTCCGCTTTTTGCATAAGCATAATAAACGGATGCCACTTGCTCATACCGCCAAGCTCCATTGGTGAAAGAGGCCATAAATCATGCAGTTCAAACACAAATTTGGCGCCAGTATTTTTTGCAAGCTTGTAAGCAGGATAACTATCCAGCGGATATGTTGATGAAGCAATAACCACATCAGGCTTCAATCCAATAAACTTGCCCATATTCTTATACAGCTGATAAATAAATGCCAGCATATTTTTTAAGCGCATAACGCCGTTGCCCTGATATTTATTTACCGGCAGCCAAATATACCTTATGCCATCTATAACTTCTTCCGTAATAACAGAAATATCCGGATTTTTTTGCCGCAAGTGTGAAAATGAAGCTGCAATAATGGTAACATTATGCCCCATTTTCACCCATTCACGCGCCAAATAATACGGACGGAACTCCATGCCGTGAATATTAGAACCTGCATAATGGTTAATTAAAATTATGTTCATCAATCTCTATCCTTCAACAACATTTCAACAATTTTTTCTCCGGCTTTGCCATCACCATAAAGCTGCTGTGCAAAATATTTCTTATCATATTTGTATTTTTGTACATTATTAATTATAGTATCATAATCAGCACCAACTAAAATATTAGCACCGCATTCTACAAGTTCTACCCACTCAGTTTCATCGCGCATAGTAAAGCAAGGCTTTGCAAAAAAATATGCTTCTTTCTGCATTCCTCCGCTATCCGTAAGCACAGCAGCCGAATTTTTAAGCAAATATAAAATATCAAAATAGCCAACCGGTTCAATAACACAAACATTTTTTAACGTAATATTATTGGCCGCCATAATTTTACGCGTGCGCGGATGCAACGGTAAAATAACTTTTTTATTTTCAGCTATTTTATCAAGAGCTTTCATAATTGCCTTTAACCGGCTAACATCATCTGTATTTTCGGCGCGATGAACCGTAGAAAGATAAAATATCCCTTTCGCTAAAGATTTTATATCTTCATCGGGTTTAGCAATACTGCCATAAAACTTTACGGCATCATACATAACATCACCAACATTAAATACACCCTGTGTGATATTTTCTGCCTGCAAATTTTTTACCGCTGTTTCTGTCGGGCACAATAACAATTTAGATACCCTGTCCGATAAAATACGGTTAATTTCTTCCGGCATATTCATATTAAAAGAGCGTAACCCTGCCTCAACGTGAACAACGGGTATATGCAGTTTAACTGCTGCCAGCGCGCCTGCCAAAGTAGAATTGGTATCGCCATATATCAAAACATAATCCGGCTTTTCATCAACCAAAATTGCTTCAATCTTTTCAAGCATCCTGCCTGTCATAGCGCCCTGCATACCACCGCCAACGTGCAAATTATAATGCGGCTGCGGAATATGCATTTCTTTAAAAAATATGTCAGACATATTCTCATCATAATGCTGATTGGTATGAATTATCTTTTCTTCGATATATTCACCTTTATTTAATTCATTATGTTCTGCAATAGCACGCGATACAACGGCAGCCTTAATAAACTGCGGACGCGCACCGACGATGGTTATAAGTTTCATGATAGTACCTCATTTTAATTTATTTAAATTTTTAATTAAAAATTCAATAAAAATATTACCTTTTTTATTATCTGCATCAACATTTTATTTTTCTAATATATCACTTTTCATTTTTTCTTCTAATTTTGTACAAAACCACTCTATAGCAGGATAAGCTTCTATTCCTCCCACGGCATTTCTTACCTTCTTTAATGCCATTACCCCATCACGAGTATTATATTGATATTTCAATTGCTCAAAAAATATATCCTGATCAACAGTACTAATCTTACATTGTAATAACAAAACTTCTAAATTATTAAGATAATGCATAACATAAGCTCTCAATAATACAACTGCTTCTTTATTTAATTCAATCATATCTTTATTTACACAATCTTCACATTTATTACTCGTCACCTCTTGCAACTCACTACAAGAATTATTACTATCATCTCTACAATTATCACTCTTAATATTTATATTAGCATTCCTTAATATAAACGAAATTTTTTCATAATGTTCCTTTTTTATTTTAAAACTCTCTTCATTTAACAATTTTCGAACTTCATCTTCACTAAATTTTTCTACAACCCTTTTAGCTATAGTTTCTTCTACTTTGCTATTAATAGACCATTGAAATAAAGTATTAGCTGCATTTACACGTCTTTACATCTCATAAGTCTGTCTATTAAACTCTTCATTTTGTTTTATTTGCTTTATCAATATCCATACAGTAATAATTGTTATAATCCAGCCTGCAGAACCATTTTTTACTATTGAATCCCATGTAATTGTTAGCCATTGCCAAAAAGTCATATTTTCAAATTCCACACTATCAACTCCCATAATTATTTTATATTTAAAATATTCTCATAAATTTCAATCATTTGTTCTACGTTTTTATTCCAATCATAAAACTTAGCTACCCTTTTTCTTCCATCTTCTCCCATTTGTTTACATAGTTTTTCATCTAAAACTAACTTTTCAATAGCTTCAGCAGTTTTTTGGGGATTACGCGGTGGCACAACTATACCGGTTATTCCATCTTTAACAACTTCCGGCAATCCACCAACATCAGAAACCACTACAGGCTTGCCACAAGCACTTGCTTCAATAACCGCAACACCAAAACTTTCACTATTTGATACTGATACTGATACTGATAACATATTATCATAAACCGGTACTAATTCATGCGCTATTTTACCGGTAAACACTGTATCTTTTTCAATACCTAAATCATATGTTAATTTTTTTAATGCTGTACTCAAGCTGCCTGCACCAACTATAAGCAGCTTTAACGGCAAATATTTATGCTTATCTTTAACAATAGCAAAAGCTTTAATTAAATATTCAATACCATATTTTTCTTCTAAAGTTTTCACCGTACCAATTACAATATCATTTTTATCAAATAAAGTGTTAACTTTCACCGGCTTAAATTTATCCAAATCTATACCAAAAGGCGTAACTACAACTTTTTTATCCGTATATTTATTAGTTTCAATTGCCATTACTTTACTTGTAGATAAAATTTTATCTGCTTTTGACAAATTATATTTTATAATTACCTTATGTAAAAATGATATGTTAGGAAAATCGAAAACATCACTTCCCCAAACAGATATAATAAATGGGTGAAAATCTGCTAATGCTCCTAATAAACCATAACTCGAAGCATAATGCGCATGAACAATATCAGGCTTAAATTCTTTTATTACTTTTTTTAATGCTGGTAACGCAGATAAATAACTTAATTTTGCAAATCCGCTGCTTCTTTTTTTAGCATTTTTATCAATACAATAATAAACTTTAATACTATTATTTTGCTGATATGGATTTACTTCATTCTCATTACAATTTAATGAAAAAATAGCTATTTCTATTTCCTTTTTACTTAAACTCTTTGCCCATTTTATGGTATGTATTGAATAGGCATCTGATAATAATAGAACTTTCAATTGCTTAAATCCTTTGCTACTTTTTTAGCCCTTGCTTCCCATGTATTTTGTTCATACACTAATTTCATATTATTTTTTACTTTGTTTATTTCTAATTTGTTTATTTTATTAAAAAATTCTCTTAAACTATTCTCATCATATTTTATATTCCAGCCAATATTATTTTCTTCTACAAACGTTCCACTTGCTGTCCCTTTTGTTGCTATTATTGGCTTCAAAAAACTCATATATTCAAATAGTTTAACAGGCATTGCAAACTCTCTATATATATATGGCTTTAAGTATAAGTTTGTAATATCTGCATTTTCATAATACTTTATTAAAGCTTTTCCAGAAGCGTGAACAACTTTTATGTTACCAGCCTTAAAAAAAGGAATATATTCATTTTTTATTAAATTCCATTCTTTATCACGACAACACAATACAAACTCAACATTATTAAATTCAGAAACTACTTTACAAAACATCTTCAAATCATAATGACTGCCAATTCCTCCAACATAAAATATTTTTATATTACCATTATTATGTTGCTTTTCAAATTTATCCAAACAATTTTTTACAATAGCCGGAGGCAAAGCCTCAACTTGACATAAAAATTTATCAGGAATATAGTCATACATTTTTAAAGAAGGTAAATATAAAACATTTAGTAATTTCTTATACCAATACAAATCATATCTTTGCAATAGTTTTATAATTACTGCTTTCCATAAAGGAAGTTCTTTCATAAAATCATCAAAAGCCCAATAAATATCCCTATAAAACAAACCTATTTTAATATTATTATTTTTACAAAATTGCATAAAACTAAAATCCATTAAAGGATATAACGGCAAATGATTTTTTTCTGTTAATAACGAAGGAGACGTAGCATTTTCGGCATATAAAAAATCGTATTTTATACCATTCTTTATATTTTTCTTAATTCTTTCAATTTGTTGTTTTCTCTCTCGCCCATATCCCATTACAACATCAACATCATAACCAATATTCTTAAAAGCATCTATCATTCTCAATGGACGAATTTGACTTCCAGATGGATAATTTGTATCAATTTGTAACGGAATATGAAAAATCATTTTTTTAGACATAATAATTAATCTCTTTCAAATAAAAATTTAATCATTTATTTACACTATCATTACCATTTTTTACCGTATTTACAGCTTCTTTTAACGAGCCAAAAACTTCCGTAAAAGGTGTATGACAATCAGGTTTTACAGATTTAACTGGACTCGTCGCAATATTTTTAATTACAGAATCTAATAAAGCAACTAAAATTGCATCATTCTTTCCTCGTTCAGCTAATTCTTTTGCTTCCTCACGATAGCTTAAGTACGATTTAGACAAAGCATATTTATATTCGTATTCATCACAAATTTGTTTTGTATACGAAAATTGTTTGGAACTAAACCATGTAAACCATACTAAAATCATAAAGATAGGAAGATTAGCCAATAATAAATAAGGGTCCAAATGATCAATTTTAGTTGAATTAACATAATATAAGGCATAAGCAACTTTAGCAATGCACCCCATACCAATGAATGTTAATCCAAGCCAGCACCAATAAGGCGTTAGAAGGGCTTTTAGTTCTTCAAAAGGTTTTATTGTAACTTCATTATTTTTTTCAATATATCTATCACATAAAAATTGTACTAATGGTAAAAGTAAAATAAAAATACATATTGCTAAAGCATAAATTCTTAAAAATACAAATTGATGCCACGAAGCGGTAATATAATAGTCTACTTTCAAAAAATAAATTGTTTCAAGCAAAAAAGTATAAATTATAACAGGAATATTAAGATCTCCTTTTAACTTTTTGCGTTCATTTAAAAAGTAAGCCGCTAACTGTTCACGATTAACTGAATTTTGAATATCATCAATACTACTATAAATTTCGTTTTTTGTATTTTCATGATATTCTTTTAATTCATTATATTGATTAATT
>ULTL01040811.1_pt1 | contig 14116 bp, 6 predicted proteins | sample 1957531 | NCBI WGS metagenome assembly ULTL01 (sample SAMEA4835732, study PRJEB28245) | human gut metagenome | biome: gut microbiome; material: fecal sample | place: Denmark | collected 2008 | reverse complement strand
CCCGCAAGCGAGGCACGAGCTGCAATTACAAGACCGATTTGCCCTGCCACAACAAGCGCGCGTGCCAGCTGTTCTTCCGTTAAATTGCAGTGCTTTTTTAAAGCCAGCAGCACGCCGGGAAGCACGCCTGCCGCACCTGCCGTGGGAGCCGCCACAATTCTGCCCATGGCAGCGTTGCATTCGCTTACGGCAAGGGCATAAGTTACGGCGTCCGTTGCAAGAGCGCCCAAAAGTTTATTAAAGCCGGGCTGCGCTGCCGCGTTTTGCAGTTTAAGCGCACTGCCGCCGGTTAAGCCGCTGTGCGAGCGCACGCCCGTCAGCCCGTAGGCTGCGGCTTCTTCCATTACTTTCAGCATCTGCGCCATTTTGGCAAGCAGTTCTTCTTCCGTAATTTCCAGTTCAGCAGCGCTCTGCGGCAGCAAATAAGCGTTCAGGCTCAGTTTTGCCGCTTCTGCTTCTTCTATTAATGCATTTAATGAAATTTTGTCGTTTGCCATCTTTCACCTCAAAGCACGCTGTCTACAAAGCGCACCGTGTCAATAGGCGGCAGCGCCGCCAGCAGCTGCACTATCGCAGGCTGCACTTTCTGGTCGCACTCAAGCACCATGGTTGCCAGCCCGCCTTTATTTTTGCGGAACACGCGCATGGTTGCGATATTTACGGACGCACTTGCCAGCGTGCTGCTTACAAGCGCAATCACGCCGGGCTTGTCGGTATGCGATACCAACAGCGCAGGCAGCTTGCCGTCCAATTCAACCTCCGCGCCGTCAATGGCAGATACCTTAACCTGCCCGCCGCCGATGGATGAGCCGATAACCTCGCAGCTTTTGCCGTCTTTTGCCGTCAGCGTAAAGCGCGCTGTATTGGGGTGGGTTAAATCACCAAGGTTTACTTTGGCAAAATTATATTCCAGCCCTGCTTCCGCGGCATATTTACGCGCCTGCGGAATACGCGCGTCATCAGGCAGCCAGCCCATAAGCCCGGCCAAAAGCGCCACATCCGTGCCGTGCCCGCGGTAGGTATGCGCAAAGCTGCCGTGCAAATCAATTTGTGCTTTAACGGGCGGCGCGCCCAAAATGCCGGCAGCTAAAAGCCCCAGCCTTACCGCGCCCGCCGTATGCGAACTTGAAGGGCCAATCATTACAGGCCCGATAATATCTATAATATTCATACTGCTCCTTTATTCTTCACTTGCCAGTGAGCGGTGCCCCAACGCCACGCACAATTCGTCAAGGTTCAGCACGCCCACCGCCATATATATGGCAACGCACAAATGCTCGCCGCTGCGGGCAATGCCAATTTTGCCGCCCACGTTAAAGCCCGCCGCCTTCGTCACAAGCTGCTCCAAAGCAGCGTGGGCAGCGCCTGCAACAGCGCCCGCGCCAACATGGGTTTCCGTAACAATGCCCTGACGCTGCGCCGCAACAACGGCACGCTCCACAATTTTAACAACGCTCGGCATAAACTCGCCGCCAAAATCTACCGCCGTACTGCGGATGCCCTTTGCCGCCAGCTGCTCTTTAATGCGCTGCTCCTCCGCACGGTTTTCGGTAACGGCAATGCGCAGTGCCGCACGCCCTATTTCAATGCTCGTCAGTTTCTGTTCTGCCATGATTAGTCTTCCTCCACCATTTCCGGTTTTTTAATAGGTGTTTTGTCAAACACGGCTACAATAAGGAACACGATAATGCACAGCAGCCATTCAAAATAAATTACATGCTGCAAAACATGCAGTGCCGGTACAAACTCCCATACCACAAGGCCCAAAAGCCCTGCAAGGGTAGTCCAAAACGCGCTGCTGCGGCGGCACAAACCGGGCGCAAACACCGTAAACAAAAATACGCAGGTCAGCGCCGTCGTCATCGAAAGCCCTGCCACCATAGTTTTTAAAATACCGGCAGCGTTAAAAGCAAACCATAAGGTTATAATGCCAACCGCCAAAATAGTCAGGCGGTTAATTTTAACAAAGCGGTCGTCCGTTACGGACGGATTGATAAAGCGTTTGTAAATATCCTGGCTGAACAGCGTACCTGCGCCCAGAAGAATTGTGCAGGCGGTAGATACGTCCGCTGCCCACAGCGCCGCAAGCGTTGTGCCCGAGGCAATGGGGTCAAGCGCCATAACAACCTTAGGCAAAGCAAGCGTTGCCGAAATTTCCGGGAACTGCACCTTGCCGATAATGCCTAAAAGCGCGCACAAAAAGCCTACCGGGAAAATTAAAAGGCCGCCAAGAATAAAGCCGTTGCGCGCGGTTTTGGCGTCACGCGCGCCGCAGGCAATCTGCACAGGGCCCTGCGCCGTAATGGCCTGCGTAATCATAACAATAAACCAGCCGATAATAACGGCCAGCGGAATGCCTGCAAACGGGTCAAACCAGTCAAGCCCGGCCGGCAGCTGCGCCGCAATGGCATCAAGCCCGCCGCTGTGGTCTACCGCTGCCACGCAGGAATATAAAATGCCCGCGTAAATTAAAACAACGCTGACGATATTGGACAAACCGCTCGACCACAAACCGCCGATAAGCGTAATGCCGATAAATACCACCGCGCTTACAATCATGCCGCCGCGGAACGAGAAATATTCTGGCAGAAGCGAAGCCAGAATCGCGCCGCCGGCGAGATACTGAAGCGCCGTAATAACGGACATGATAATTACAAGCCCAACCGCGCTGATAACGCGGCCTTTGGTATCGTAATATTTTTCAAAAAATTCCGGAATGGTGGAAACCTTCATGGCACGCAGCTTGCCCGCCGCCACAAGGCCCATAATAATGGCGCCCGCGCTCCACGCCGCGTTGTACCAGCCTGCCGCCATGCCAACCTTGTAAGCGTTTTCGGCAACGCCAACGGTAGAAGCCGCACCAACGGCAAGGCCCGTAATATTAACGGCAATCAGCACCGGGCCAAGTTTGCGCCCTGCAAAAAGATACTCCGCAGAGCCTTTATCCGCCCTGCTTTTAACGTAAAAACTTATTGCGAACAAAAGCGCAATATACACAACAACAATAATCAACTGAACATTCATCCTGCTGCACTACCTTTCTTCACAAAAAATCCGCTCTAAGCTACAATACTACCCTCCTGCTCTTAAAATTAGTTATATTATATCAACAATTTTTATTAAAGAAAAGTAAAAACTCTGCCCATGCAGTTTAAAATTTTGTAAAAAATTTAACTAAACAGCCCCTTTAACAAGGATTTTGCGCTTTTGTGCCGAATATTTAAAAGATTGCAGAGTGAATTAAATTTACAGCCCCGCGCTGCGGCTTTAATTCACATTGCAAACGGAAGGAGGGACCGCCAATGTACAGAATTATGAAAAGCACCAATAACGGCATGGACGAACTGGAACTGGACAGCCTGGAAAAAGGCTGCTGGATAGACATCGTCAGTCCCTCACCCGAAGAACTGCACGAAGTGGCGGACGCCACCGGCATTCAGATGGACTTTTTAAGCGCCGCGCTTGACGATGAAGAAAAATCCCGTATCGAAACCGAAGACGACCAGATACTGACCCTTATCGACATCCCTGTCCTGCGCAGCAACAAAGATTACGACACACTGCCGCTCGGCATTATCGTATCGGCAGATTACATTGTAACCGTCTGCCTGGAACCTAACGCCGTTATCGCCGATTTTTCTTCCTACAACTATAAAATGTTCAGCACCTTTAAAAAGACGCGCTTTCTCTTTCAGATACTCTATAAATCGGCAACATTATATCTGAAATACATCCGTATTATTATCAAACGCACTGACGAACTGGAACAGCACCTGCGCCAGTCCATGGAAAACAGCGAGCTTTTTAACATGCTGGATTTGCAGAAATCCTTAACATACTTTACAACCTCCCTGCGCAGCAACTACATTGTAACCGAAAAACTGCTGCGCCTGCGCTCCACCAACCAGAGCGCACACCTCATCAAGCTGTATGAAGAAGACGAGGATTTGCTGGAGGACGTTATCATCGAATACAAGCAGGCTATCGAAATGGTTGAAATGTACAGCCACATTTTAAACAGCATGATGGAAGTGTTCGCCTCCATCATCAGCAACAACCTGAACCTTGTAATGAAATTTCTGGCATCCGTAACGATTATACTGGCCATACCAACCACCATCGGCGGCTTATGGGGCATGAACGTGCCCGTACCGCTTTCTGACAGCCCGTACGGATTTCTTGTAATAGGCGGCACCTCGCTTTTGGTTGCCGGGGTTACCGGCTACTGGCTGTGGAAACGCCGCATGTTTTAAGGAGCAGCAATGAGCAAAATTTTAGCGGAACAGTTACTTGCAGGCATTATACTTGCCGACAACGACAACAGAGAATACATTTACCTGCCCGGCGGCGAAGTTGGCAGCGAAGACCCACACTGCATATTTGAAAAAAACGGTGAGCGCGCCGGCGACCTGCCGCTTGAAGAAGCAGTGGAACTTGCCAAACGCCTGCACCTTTCACCGGGGCGCCATCCGGAGCTTGGCTCACGGGCGTGGTGAGGGAAAATGCCTGCGTAAAAACAGCAGCGTTCTACGCTTTACATTTTACTAAAAACTTTTGAACACTACAAAAAACACCTGTGGAAATATCCACAGGTGTTTTTATTTAATGCACTACTTTTAAATCTCCATGCCGCCGTCTACAAAGTTTACTTCTGCTTTACGTTCACGGAAGTCTTTATTGCGGTCGAACGGAGCATCGTTAAATAGGTAATCCCAACGGTTATGCGGCCAGTCTTCATTTTCAAACGGCGAATATACAAGGCTTATATCATAACCAAGGTTATTGGGATTAAAAATACCGTTTACAAAACTGTCTGCAATCTGACCGGAATACAGCCAGTTGCCGGAATTTGCCATGGCGTCATCAGCCACGCCCTGGATTAAGCCGTTGTTGTTATTAAATGCGCCAAAACCATCCGGTGCAGAAATTGCGCCAATAGCAATAAGCGCTTTAATGTCATCCGCAGTAATCTGATGTAACTCGCCATAATGTTTAGCACTGAAATACTGGTTTACAAGGTGCTGGTCTACAACCGTTACTTTGGTTAAGAATACGCTTAACATCGGCAAAGTTGAACCGTCATAAATCTTCCAGCCGTTTGCGCCAAAGGTAAAGTCCTCATAAGTACCTTCTTGCAGCCACTTGTCAGAACCATCAATTACATAATAATTTTTAATGCTGCCTGTGCCACTGCCAATTAAATTATTCGCAACACCGTAAACAAATTTTACTTCACCAGTATTTGTACCAACAAGGTTGCCAACAATACCATCTTGATTTGTAGCAACAACATTACTTGTATTATAAGCATTAGTTATTGTACCTGTATTATCACCTACCAAGCCGCCAACATTTGTGCCGCCGGTAATAGAAGCCTCCTGTTTACTTCCGTCAGGCTTAACTGCATTATCCGGTGTCATTACGGTGTTAAATACCTGGTCGATTGTACCGCTGTTGCTGCCTGCAATACCGCCAACATTTCTGCTGCCGCTTGCATTGATTGCACCGGTATTGTAGCCTGCGGTTAAGCTGCCCTGGTTATCACCGATAAGGCCGCCAATGTTATTGCCATCCTGCTCATCGAATACATATTTACCATCGCCATTTTCGTCTTTATAAGTACCGACATTAATAACACCGTTGTTGTAAATTTTGTATTTGTAATAACTGTCAGCGTCGTCGCGGCCGCCGGTAATATTACCTGTATTCACACCAATTAAACCGCCGACATTATTCGTGCCAGTTACGGTTCCTGTTGCCTCATTGATAAGACTGGAATATGTAATATCGCCGTTTTCATTATTAGTACCAATCAAGCCACCTGTACCACTGCCATCATTGGTATTGTTGCCATGAACTTCGCCACGGTTTATCATAACAGTATTAGTAATAGCTGCATTATTTTCGCCAATTAAACCGCCGGCACCACCTTTAGTTGCAATAACCGTACCTTCATTGGTAATACCAACTTGAGCACTGCCTTTACTGCCTATTGCAGCATCATTTTTGCCAATTACACCACCAACGTAAGACCCGCCAATAACAGTACCTTCGTTACTATTGCCCATACCAACAAGTTTGCCTTGTGACGTGTTCCAGCCAACAATGCCGCCTACATACTGCGCATTTTCAGCAACAACATCGCCTTCGTTAGTTGCACTGGTAATAGTTCCGGTTACCGCTTCATTAACATCAGTAGTTGTTTCATCATCAACTCTGCCGTTAATACCTGCAACACCGCCGAAATATTGTGCAGTTTTAGTATCGTCTTTTACATAAAGGTTAACGTCATTTTTAACATATTCAATAGTACCAATATTTTCACCTGCTACACCGCCAACATAATTTTGACCGGTAATACTTCCGCGATTGATCAAATTAGATTGATTTTGTGCCGTAATAGTACCTGCGTTAGTACCTGCTATACCGCCTACATAATTTTCACCTTCAATAGCTGCTGAACTATCGTTAACAAGATTAGTAAGTGTTGCACCTTGCGCATTGCTGCCAACCATACCGCCAACATAGTTAGTACCGGTAATAGTGCCATTGTTGCGTCCGTTGGTTACACTGCCGCTGTTACTGCCAACAAGCCCACCAACGTATTGACTGATATTATCTGCACTTACATTTTCGCCGGTAACGCTGGTTGCATTAACAATATTAGTAACTGTACCACCAGTACTATTTTCACCAATAATACCGCCTACTTTATCTTTGCCGCTGACGATACTTTCGTTATACCCACTGTACATATTGCCATTATTTATGCCAATGATGCCGCCAATATTGCTGCTATTGCTTGCACCGCCGTTGGTAACGCCAAGGCTATCCACATACTGAACATTGCCGTTGTTTCTACCTACCACACCGCCAAGGCCAGCACTTGTACCACCAGTAACATTTGTACCTACTGTTACTGCGCTGTCGCTGAAGCTGTTGGCAAGGCCGCCATTATTTGTGCCAACCAAACCACCTGCAACGGCACTGGAACTGCCTGCAATAACACTGCCGGTACTTTCAACATCGTAAATGCCGTTAGTTAATACACCGTCATTAGTGTTGCCGTTAGTCTCATTTTTACTAAAACTACCGCTGTTATTAACGCCAACAATGCCGCCTGCTTTGCCATCCTTACCAGTAACGGTTACAGTGTTGCCAAAGGTTACAATGCCCTCAATGCGTCCTTTGTTTACGCCTGCAACAGCACCGGCGTTCTCGCTGCCTGTAAATGTGCCGCTGTAAATGTTAACGTCTTTAACAGTACCGGTATATGTAGTAGTTGTACCGTCATTATTATTTACAGTATTCGTTCCAACGGTGCTGAAAATGCCTGCATCATCGCCGCTAACATTCAAACCGATAATGCGGTTGCCGCGTCCGTCAAAAGTGCCGGTAAAGCCAATCTCATTACCAGTACCGATAGCAACATAACCACTTACATCGCTGGCGTTGATGTCGCCTTTCAATGCAAAGTTATAGCTGAGAATACCTGTACCACCTTCATCCTTTTTATGAGCATCATAATAAGTTTGAATACCTTTTAACTGCTCGCCGCTGCTTACCCAGATATAAGTTACTTTTTGGGCTTTATCAGTATTCTCAACGCCACCATCAGTATCAAGTGTTGAAGCAACAATATTTAAATTGTTCAATTCATTTAACAATGTATGATTATTGGAAGATGCTGTATTTTTTTCGTCATATTTGGTTAAATCATAAGTTTCTGTAACATCATTCCACATATCAATGGTAAGTTTTGTATTTCCTGATTTCGCAGCATTAAGTGTGATTGTAGCATTTCCTGCCTGTGTTCCATCACCAAACCCTACTTTACTAAAATGGTGCATAAATTCATGGAAATACTCTAAACTTTTTTCATCACCAAAATCTTCAAAAGAAGTTTTTATTAAACGAACAGCCAACTGACTTGCTTCTTGTTGGTCATCAGTAATACCTGCTTCAAGAATTGCATTAATTATCTTTCCTTCATTATTATCTGTTAATTCAATTCCTCTGACTGCATCTTCTAATCGTGAAATATACTCTTCTCCGCGTACCTGCCCGATATTGGTAATGTCAAGCACAACTTCGCTGTCTGCACCGGTGCCGTTAAGAGTTAAATTACCGCCGATATCAAGGTCGCTGTCAACATAAACGTCGCCCGTACCGGTTACTGTTAAATTGCCGCCAGTTGTAATAAGCCCCTGTTCTTTGTTGCCGTAGTAAATATTTACATCACCGTCATCAACATATTGCTTATTACCTTCTGCATCCAAAATTGGATTGCCGTTATCGTCAACAACGAGTTTAGTTTCAGTTGCTTTAATAGTAATATCACCGTTTTCAGCAGCTTCACCGGTAGTATGTGCGTAGTGATCGCCCATATTGGCAATATCATCATATTTATTTTTTATATTGCCAACATTATCAATAGTATTATACCCTTTACCTATGCCTGCAATATTGGTAGCTTCACCTTTAGTTGCCGATGTCAGTTGTCCATACACATCAACATCACCGCCGGTAACAGTAATATCGCCTGCCGATTCTCCACCCGCGGCATTACCGGTAGCAGTTACATCACCATAAATAGTTACTTTGCCTTCCGTTGTAATATTAACGGCAGAACCGTAAATATCGGCTGCACTGCCAAGCCCAATATCATTAGTACCGCCATTAAGGTTAAGCACGCCATCAGCATAAATTGTACCGCCATAATAACCTGTACCGCCGGTAGCTTTAAAATTACCCAGCGTTACACCGGCTCCGTAAACAGCCAGCCCTGCATCATTATTTATGCCAAGATCCTGCCAATCAAACGATAAATCTTCAGAAGCCTCAATAATAGTTAAAAGCGGATTATAGGCCGTACCGTATTGAATAGAATCTATACCTTTATGATAATTATCTACATCATCAAAATATTTTTTTGAATTAGGTAAATATTCATTTAAAATAGGTGTTGTGCCGCCATATACGCGCCATAAGTCAGAACTATCCTCATTAGATTTTGTAATAAATTTCTTCCAAGCATCATTTATATCATTATTTGTGCCATATACACCGTCTATTTTGATAGCATGTTGCAAGTCTGCATTACTGTAAGCATCATTAGTACGCGTTATATATACTACGTTATTTATAATGATTTCATTGTCTTGTGCATTCTCAATCGCCGATCCATATACTGCGCCAACTTTACCGTTTTCAGAATATAAATCGCCCGTTGTATAAACGTTTTTGATATCTAACTTGCCTTCGCTTTCGCCACTTATACCTTTATAGCTTACAACGGTGCCAACAACACCCCCAACGCCATTAGTCGCTTTATGCTCCTGCCCTTCAAAAGCCCTAATAACACCAAGGTTATAAGCATTACTGATAGTTGTATTGCCCCTGCCAATGTTAGCTGCACCTACAAGCCCACCAAGCTGAACACCTACATCTGCGCCATCGTTATGTACAACTGTTATATTACCGGTATTAAAAACATTATTAATTTTACCTGCAGACATATAACCAACAATACCGCCGGTAACAGCAGCAGCGTTATAAATTTCGCCTGCATTATAGGCTTTTTCGATAGTTCCGCTTAAACGGCCTGCAATACCACCAACATGGCGTCCTTTATAAGTATATGTTTCATCGCCAATCTGCCCTTTATTATAGACGTCATACAAATACGCTCTTGCCTTAGAGTTTTCTGTTGTATCGCCAACTATACCGCCCATATTAAGCGGAGTTTCATTACCTACTGCAATACGTGTGCTTCTTATTTCACCAAGGTTATAAGAACCGGCAATTTCACCGTTATACATCATACCTACTATACCGCCTATTGCCGTATAGCCGCGTACATCACCGGTATTATAGCTGTTAGAAACAGCAGCTTTAATACTTCCCTTTTGCAGCCCTTCCAATATTTCCTTGTCAGTCTTGTCACTATTTCTATCAGTATCCAGTTTTCCAACTATGCCGCCAACATTTGCAGCTGTGCTTGCATTGCTTATTTTACTTTGGTCAGTAATATCAAGCGTATGCACAGTACCGCGGTTAGCGCTTTGAGTTACATAAACGTTATCGCCATCCATATAACCTACAACGCCGCCAATATTGCCAATTATATAATTGCCGTCATTATTATCAGCACCATAATCTGCCCTGATGGTTTCTCTAGCAAATCCTTTATCATTACGTGCGCCGGTTGCCATAATGTCGCCGCCGTCATTAATGCCGTTTGTAATAGTATAATCTTTAGAAGTATCACTATCGCTACTGTTGCCAAAATATCCCGCTACACCGCCAACATTATGCGCGCCGCGCACTTCGTTTTCGCGGTTAGTTGCATTAGTAATATTGGTGTCAACAGCACTGCCAACTATACCGCCTACATTACCGGCGTCATAGTAGTCATTATTAGTACCCTTACTGCTGCTTACATCACCGGTATTTAAAACATCTGTTATTGTACTGTCAGCAGAAGAAGTACCGGCAATGCCGCCTACATTAGCTACATTAACAGTTGCTACCGCATAATGTCCATTATTATCATCTTTACCTTCAGCATTATGTTTATTGTGGCCGTCAACAGTATAATCTGAATGATAAATATAATTTTCCGTTGTATGCCCCGTAGCCGTTACAGTACCACTGTTTTCGGCGTTCTGTACGGTAGTACCTTCCATATTGCCGACAATGCCGCCTACATTGTAAGCGCCGGTTACGTCCATGCGGTTGTAAACAAGATTAGTGCCATCACCAATGGTAGAGTTTGAAGCACTGCCAACCAAACCGCCCACATTATGGCCTTTGCCGGATACATCGCCGAGGTTGTAGCTGTTACCGATAAGACCTTTTTCCACTTCTTTAGTAGTATCTAACTTACTATTCTGCAAGTTACCAATAAGTCCGCCAACATTATCATCTGAACCATTAATAGTACCGGTATTTATAGCATCTTTAATCGCAGAATCATCCGCACTGCCCACAATACCGCCAACATTGCTGTTGCCGCTAACAGCAGCACTGTTAACAACGTTAGCAAGAGTTGTATTGTTTGCACTGCCTACTATTGCACCAACATTATCCTTGCCTGTAATGCTGCCGCCAACAAGCGTTACATTGTTTATATTAGCACCATCAACTGCACCAAATAAGCCTACATCATTTTCACCAGATCTATTAATTGTTAAGCCAAAAATGTTATAATCTAACCCATCAAATTTGCCGGTAAAAGCATTATTTATCTCCGTACCAATCTGTTTAAACCCTTCATTTATATTGTCATTATCATTATCATCCCACGATGAAGTTGCTGTCGCATCAATACTATTTCTCAGTGCATAGTTGCCGCCAAGGTTAGTATCCATTGCTTGGAGTTGTTCAACATTTTCTACCCACATATAGCCTTTAACGCTACTTGCAATAGTAGAGTCATTTAAATATATATTATTAAATCTTTTATCTTTCTTTTCATAAGTACTTTTATCATCACCGGTATTATATGCTTCATACCCGATAATAACATTACCGGCATCATTGGTATGCACTTCAAAATCATTATTCACAGCGCTACCAGCAGCGTTTTTAATACGCTCACTATCAATAACAATACGCCCATCGCCTTCAAAAGTAACTTTATTTGCGTTGATATTGCCAAGGCTCATTAATACAGCGTCCGTATTTGTACTGTTAGCCATTAGTTCTGAAGGTAAGCCTATAGTTTGATAAAAATTTCCTGTTTCATCTTTACTTGCATCATCAAACAATTTATTGATAGCGTCATCTAAGTTTTTATTAGATACATGCAAACTGCCGACATTAATTTGGGCACTATTGCCTATTTGCACACCTGCCGGGTTAACAATAAAAATATTCCCCCCCTGTGCGTTAATAGTACCGTAAATTTGTGATGCAGCTCCACTGTTAATATAGTTTAAAGTATTAAAATTGTTCGCATAAGCGCCTTCTGCGCTAAAATTAACCGTTGCACTGCCGTCTACATCAAAACTATCCCACTTAATTACAGCATTTTGATACTTTTGGCTTACATCTAACTGCAAATCACCTTTTGGTACAATTGAGCCTGCGGCACTGCCACCTACAAACTGTCCATTCTGAGGCAAAGTATTATTACCAATTACGCTTGTTGCTGCATGCAGCGGCAGGGTATACATTACGGCAGAACCGGCCAGCAGGCATATTAAAAGGTTTCGCTTAAGATTCTTTTTACTGTTCATTATATTTCCCTCCGTAAGTTTTTAAAGGAATTTTTAATGAGTCTATTACATATTTATTAATATTAATTAGAACATTTTATAAAGCTGGAACCACAGCCTGCCGTCATGGTCGTCGCGCTCAATGCGGTCGGGGCGCGCGTCAATCTTGCGGGCGTAATCAAGCTGAGCATACCAGTCGCCGGGTTTGCCGTAACGTAACCCAACACCCCAGCCTGCCAGGTGGTCCATGGTGCCGTCAAACTTGTTTTTAACAGCGCCGCTGTCGATAAACACAGCCGCTTCCAAACCTTCAATTCCGGTTGCGCGGCGGATTTCAGCCGTTGCCAGGTAGCCAAGGTCGCCATAGCCATCGCTTGCGCCATAAGCACGCACGCCGTTAATGCCGCCAAGGTAAAACTGTTCGCTGCCGTTCAGTGCACGGCTTGCCATTTGCCCGCTGGCTTTAATGCGGTAATTCCAGTCGCCGTCATACCAAACATTCAGCAAGTCACCGGTCAGTTTATGGTAGCCGCCGTCATAATAAGCATTCTGCCCTTCGGTATCAATATCGCCGTACCAGTAAATTAAGCTGTACTGCGTAAACTGGTTTACATTGTACTGGCTGCCGCTGATGCCAACATGCCATACATCCGCGTCTTTTTCGGTTTTCATGCGTCCTAACTCATTAATGCTGAAATGCAGTTCATCTTCAATATCGCGGTGGTCATAACCGTAAATCGCGGTTATGCGGTTGCTGCGGTCACGGTAAACCGGCGTCATGCCGTAAAGGCTGATGCCCTTGGATTTGCCGAGCGTATCGTAAAAGCTGTTAGTGCTCATTTCGTAAGTGCTTTGGCTGTAAGCAATACCAACTCGGGTGCCGCGGCTGCCAACCGGCAGCTCGTAACGGATGCCGTAATTTTCAACATCGTGGCTGGAAAGCATACCGTTTAAAATAAATTTATCGCCTATTTTACCAGGGTTGTTAATTTCGGTATTAAAGCCGTAGCGGTAACGTCCGCTCCAATAGCCGCCGCCGTTATCAACAAATACATAGTTGTTCCAAACCGGCCTGCGCGTTGCTTCAACATCAAGGCTGGTTGTGCCCGGCTCGCCGCCCGGTTTTAAAACAGCCCGTGCCTGTACGCCCGGAAGGTCATTAATGTTGTTAATGGCGTCTTCCAGTTTGCTGTCGGTAATGGTGCTGCCCGGCTTTAAGCCGCTAAGATAGTTATTCAGCACGCTTGTAGCAATATCGCTGTCATTCTGCGTAATATTTATTTTATCGTAATTGGCTACATACACTTTTATTTCAAGGCTGCCGCCTGCAACTTCCTGCGGCGGAACAACAGCCTGTGCAACCGTATAGCCGCATTCTTTGGCGTATGCCGTAATTTCTGCCGTTAAATTATTCAGTTCCGCAACTTTAACGCTGCGTTTTTGGTATTTGTTTAAAATTTCCTGAAGCCGTCCCACTTTATCCGGCAGTTCAAAGCCGGTAAGCTTAATGCTTTTAACATAAAAAGCAGGGTCATCTTTTGTACCGGTGTTACCGGGGCGGAATTCTCTGGATGGAGTTTCATCCCCACTGATAACATCCTGCTGACCGGTACGGTTGTACGGGTGCGGCGTAACAGCTTCCTTATCAAAAGTAGGTATCGGCGACTGTGCTAAAGCGCTGCTTGCCACTAACAGGCACACTGCCGCCAGCCCAACGGTTTTCTTCATAACTATCACTCCCCAAAAAATTATAAATACAAAAGTTCATCTTATTTTAATAACTTTACATTAATTGATATTAATATATTTTAACATATTACAGACAAAACTGACAAGTAGGGTTATAGTTTGTTTTTTAGCTGTAAGAGTAATATTTTTATTATTTATTAAAATAC
>ULTL01045198.1_pt1 | contig 14187 bp, 8 predicted proteins | sample 1957531 | NCBI WGS metagenome assembly ULTL01 (sample SAMEA4835732, study PRJEB28245) | human gut metagenome | biome: gut microbiome; material: fecal sample | place: Denmark | collected 2008 | reverse complement strand
ACCACAGAACCAAGGGTGTGGTCAAAGCCGGAGATAGTCTCCTGGAGTTGGGCATCCAGCACCGTGCGGTCGGTCACGATGACCACGGAGTTGAAAATAGGCCTGTTGTTATCATCATGCAGGCTGGCAAGTCGGTAGGCGGTCCAAGCGATGGAGTTGGACTTCCCGGAACCGGCGCTGTGCTGTACCAGGTAGTTTTTGCCGGGGCCATTGGTTCTGACATCTTGGACCAACTGCCGCACCACATCCATCTGGTGATACCGGGGGAAGATAAGAGACTTCTTTTTGATTTCCTTCTGCGTGCCATCCTTTTGAGGCACTTTCTCTTTTTTTACCTGGAGATTGACAAACTTCTGGATGATGTCCAGCAGGCTATCCTTCTGCAACACATCCTTCCAGAGGTAGGAGGTTACATAATCACCATCAGAGGACGGCGGATTGCCTGCACCACCATCCCTGCCAGGGCCATTGCTACCCTGATTGAAGGGGAGAAAGTAGGTCTTTGCCCCGTCCAATTTGGTGGTCATCACCGCTTCGTAGAGGTCCACAGCAAAGAACACCAGGATGCGGTGGTTCAGTCGGAACGCTGGTTCCTTGGGGTCCCGGTCAAACATCCACTGCCGTTTGGCATTGTCCACGCTCTGACCGGTGAGCTGGTTTTTCAACTCGATGGCCACCACCGGGATGCCGTTCACCGCCAGCATCATGTCCACGCTGTTGTTATTCTGACTGGAGTAGTGCCATTGCCGGATACACTGGCAGATATTCTGGCCGTAATGTTTGACGGCCACATCGTTCAGGGTGGACTCCGGCTTGAAGTAACACACCCGGAACTCGATTCCCCGGTGCTTGAACCCGTGGCGCAGGACGCTAATCAGGCCGTCGTTCTCCACCGCATTCTCAAAGGCCTTGTAGAATTTCTTCTCCGGGTCGGAGTTGCACTGCTTTTCAAAACGCTGCCACTGGATGGGCTGGGTGGCCTTGATGAAGCCCACAAGGGTGTCCAAGTCCAGGGCCATGTTGAAGTCCATAGAGGCCCGGTAGCCTGCGTCAGAGGCTTTCTGCCAGCCGCCAGAGGGGGAAATCAGAAAGGATTCAATATCCTGTTCAAATTGCTTTTCATTGTCGGGCATTTTGCTTGCCTCCTTTAGTGCTTGCCATAGATGGCATCAAGGAAATCCATAAAATGGTAATATAGCAGGAATATCTGCACACAATCTTTACGGCGAACTTGTCGAATAAGCATGCCGTGGTCCACAAAATTGCGGTTAATAACTATAGGCTGCTCTGTGAAATCTTTCCCATCTTCAAAGACTGCAAAAAGGCAGGAAATAATGTTTTGGTATGAAAAAAGCATATATGTTTTCTTTTGTATGTCTTGTTCTTTTGAAATGCGATCAAATAGTTTTTTTGCAGCCCCATATCCAGATTTCCTACGTCCGTTACGATCTCTGTCCTCGTCCCGTTGTAGGCGTATCAATCTGGAATCGATCAGAGAGAAAAGGATCAGAATGCAAGATTTGTATTGCTTATTTTTAAAAGCAAATACCGCTTCAGCTACATCAGATTTTCGAACATGAGGAATTTCAAGTAGTGCGGCAAACAGCTTTTCCATGTCGGAATCTTTGCAGTATTTCAAGGCCTTTGCAGTTGCGTCCTTATGATCTGCTGGTGGCATATCTAAGAATGTATTGGGTGATGAAAGCGGCCGTGTCCAACCATATTTCCCCCAAACTTCATGGGAAACCCGGAGTCGTTCCTTCCGCTCATCGCTCAGTTCTGGAACATGGACCGCCTGTATAAAAGAAGATAGCGTATTCCCAATTTGGTTGATTATATCAAAAGAACGCTGTATTTTATCGAACCAAATATCAGAATACTGTGCAAAAGCAGAGATTGCATTGAGGCTATTTATATATGCGGCGGAGGCTTTTTCGGCGATTCCATCCCACCGCTCTGCAATCATTTTACAGGCTTCAAGCGCACCAATCGGCACCGAAGGAATCTGCACTTTAGGCAGAAGATTGCTTGCAAGTTGCTGGGACGGCATAATTGAAAACTCCGTCTTTACTGCAGTAATAAACCGATGGCAGATATCCGAATCATCTATGCGGACCTCATACAACTTTTTCAGAGTTTCGTCACTCTGGAAAAGTAGTTCGAAAATACCCTTAAAAAAGCCATCGCCTTGTGCCAAGATACAATCTGTGGACGGCTTTTGATCTTCTGGAACATCAAGCCTTGTCCGAATGTATTCGGCCACGGATCGCCGACATTGGTCGGGTTTATGATCGAGCGCATCTATAAGAGTAAAATAATCCTCCGCTGAGAGAAATATAGTAAACGGATATGGCTTTCCATGAATTATGATGTTTTCTTTCTCATGCTCTACAGAAAAGGAGTTATCATTCATCAGTATATCTACCTCACTTTGATGATTTATCGTTTAAAGAGTACGTATCATATAGATCAAGCAAGGTGCGATAATACATATCTTCAAAAGTTTCAACTTGTGCTTCAGTTGTGTCACGTTGCTCTTTTTGATAGCCAAAAATACGATAATACAACGTCATCGCAATTTCATCTACAAGTGCCATTGTCCAACCACAAACACAACTTTCATCTGGCGTGTTCGCAAGGTTTTGCGATGCCCACACATAATCTATGGGCGGCTCGGCATGTGTAAGGCGGGATGTGCTATCAGGACTTGAAAACCATTTAAGATACTCATTGATATATGTACCAATGTTGATTTTTTCGCCTTCACCCCAAATTTTTGCATATGAAAGAGGGGGAACGATTTGTTCAAATAATCTTCTGTGCGTAAAATCATACGGCTTGTCAAAATAATGCTGACTGCGGTGAAAGTATTTAGCCCCATCATACAAATAGTCCCGCCCTAAGTGATACTTTTCAATATCTTTTCTTAATTGATCAAAACACGGCTCGATCCAATTATCAGACGGAAATGTGCGAATTTTGAGCCCGGCCTGTTGCAATATTTCATCGCGAAGTTCTTCTGGTTGACGACAGAAATCGGAGTAAATTTTTCGGGTATGCTTTTTTAATCGAGTCACATTTGCGGCAATCACGCACCAGGGAAGATACTCCAGTTCATCGCAGTTATCAATCATAAAACGTGTGGCTCGTTCCCTTAGTTCTTTCTGTCGCAGGCGTTCCTCCATTCTTTGCATCTCTCTTTCGTGCCGGCTCTGCAGCCAGTATATGGCCACAGAAACCACTACGGTTGCAAGGAGGGAAAGAAACGAGAGGATAATCTGTATTCGATCTGATAATGGAAAACTACAAAATTCAGAAACGAGTGTGTTCATACCAACCCGGCACACCGCCCTTTCTATTTACTGGTACTTTGATGGGAAAAATATTTTTTGTGTTTTCCATATTGCATGCCATATAGGTCTAATTTCAGCTCAAGAATCAGATTCTCAAGCATATTCAGGCCGCACATGCCGCAGTCCACTGCTCTAATACAAAAATCCTTTGTTTCAGCAGTTATCGTTTTGTTATTGAAGAACTCTTTCTGAATCCTGTTGTTGGCTTCAAGAAGAGTTTTTTCGGCGTTTGAAAGTTCTTCATCTGTGATATAGAAACTTTTCGGCGTATAGGGAAATCCCTTCTTGAGGAATCTCAGAAAATCTAAAATTACAAAGCAGGTGTTGCTATTTACATGCCAAGCGTCATAGCAACCTTGATAGTCCTCTGCAACATATCTAATTTGAATTTTGAAAGTATAATCAAAATATGCTTTCCTCATATCTGACAATCGTTTTTCTAAAAGAGGGATTGCCACAGAATAGAACCCAACATTTCTATTGCAGGCATTGGTATAAAGCATTAGAAAAATGCTTGCAATCAAACCGATTGAGAAACTTAGTAGCGCATTGCTGCTCCAACTTAAAAGCCAAAAGTCAGATAACTCGTAGTGATATGATAAATATAGAGATAGAAACGTCGAGATGGCCAGTGCGAGAAGGCAGCTTACTATCCAATGCCATCTATGCAACTTGCGAGGGATAAAGGATAATACCCCTTGTTTAGATGAATCCGAGTGTAGACTTTCCACCTCACCGAGGTATTTGTTAAACCATTCTTCGTATTCGTGTTCTGTCATCAGCACACCCGCCTTTTCCCGGTCACCACCTCATAAATGAGGGATTTTTTGTAGGATTCCAAATCGTCAATGAGGGATTGCTTTTCAGTCATCAATTTATCAATTTTGGCGCATTGAGTATCCAAATAATTTGCAATTTGCTCCTGCTCTCCAAGAGGAAGAGTTATCAATCGAACCTTCGCAAAATTACTGTATCTCATAGCTTGTCCATCACGGACTAAGTCTGAAGTACTTTGCAGGGCTCTGATATATCCATTTGATTTAAGCAACCACCTATAATATCGGGGATAGACTAATTTCAAATTGGGGACTAACATAACATACGCAGAACTAATTGATCCGGATTTTGTACTATACTCAAGCCCTCCCTGAAAACTTCGCATACTTATGACAAAATCACCAGCTGATACATACTTTAATATATCGAAATCTTTTTCCACCGTAACAACTTTTGTGCCTGTCATCTCCATATACTCGTCCTGATATATAACTCCGAATTGCTGACTGGCAGTTAATTGCCTATCACCTGGATTCGCTCGTTCTTTCCGTTGAGAGAATAGAGCTTTTGGGTTAATATCTTGCCAGTGCTTCGGCATCTTCCCAATCCACTCAATCCCGCTGTCCTTCATTTCCACATTCGGGTCCAAGCCCTTGGTGACGGCCTCATAGATGATGGAGGCCTTCCACTGCTTATAGTCCTCAATACTGGCCTTGGCCTGGGCGATGATCTCGTCAATCTTGGCACATTGAGCGTCCAGATAGGAGGCAATGGTGGATTGCTCGGAAAGAGGGGGAAACACTATCTTGACATTTTTCATGTAGTAAGAAGAAACTCTTTTTAATCCGCCAACGCCAGTCATAGTTGCGGCGCCACCATCAAGAAAATATGGAGTTTGTAGAGAATAAAACAAAAAGCGCCCAACAATATTTTGGGGACGAACTGAAAACAACTCTGAACTTCCAAATGCATAGCCGTTTTCAAGAGATGCCATTACACAAATATTCCCATTTTCAAAGCAAGGCGTTACCTTGGCAATAGCAATATCTCCGTTGCAAAAACTGCTGTATGTTCCATTGTCTTTGGATTTTTGGGCTGTTTTTGGAATTCGTTTATCATTGCGGACACACTCCATCGGTACAAAAGAAACCGTATCTTCTGGGGTAATATTGGATGTGTCCACCTTTCCATCCAGTAGAGCAACATATTTAAGAGAAATTGTTTCCCAATGTGAAGGAATACTTCCACACCCAAGAATCCCGCTGTCCTTCATCTCCGCAAAACCATTTGCCGGAGTCATCTCACTCACCGTCCTTCCCAAACAGGTCGTGGAGTTTCTGCATCAGGGCGTGTTCATGCTCCTCGATGCGCTGGGCGATCTGGTCGGCAGGCTCGATCTCCTTGTACTCATAGAAGGTGCGGGTGAAGGGGATCTCGTAGCCCACCTTGGTCTTGCTCTTGTCGATCCAGGCATCCGGATTATAGGGCAGGACTTCACGGGCGAAGTAAGCGTCGATATCCTCGTCCAGCGGCACATTCTCCGTGTCCCGCTTTTTGGGGTCGGCAACGGGCTTGCCCTTCTTCAGTACCTTATTTCCGTCCTCGTCCAGCAGGGGGCTTTCCACGGCGATCTTGTTGTAGCCCAGGGCCACACTGTCCAGCACCCGGCTCTTGCAGACGATTTTCGATCCGGATTCCAAATCTTGCTCATAGGTGTTGTCCCGGTACTCGCCGTATGCTTTGACGATCAGGTCTCGACACACCTCGGTAATGTCCACCCGCTTGTTGCCGATGGACTTCCGGCGGGACTCATAGCACTTGCTGGCATCAATGAGCTGCACTTTCCCGATGTGCTCCGAGGGCTTGTCCTTGGTGATGATCCAGATGTAGGTGGCGATGCCGGTGTTGTAGAAGCTGTCGTTGGGGAGTTGCACAATGGCATCCAGCCAGTCGCTCTCGATCAGGTAACGGCGGATCTCCGACTGGCCGGAACCGGCGTCCCCGGTAAACAGGGAGGAGCCGTTCTGGATGATGGCCATGCGGCCCTCCGGTTTCAGTTTTGACAGGCCGTTGAGCAGGAACAGCATCTGCCCGTCGCTCTTGCTGGGGAGACCCGGGCTAAACCGGCCCGCAGCCCCCTTCTTATGCTCTGCCTCCACCGCAGCGGCCTCCCGCTTCCAGTCAATGCCGAAGGGGGGATTGGAGATACAGTAGTCAAACTGGTAGCCGTCGAACTTATCGTCGTCCAGGGTGTCGCCGAACTGCATGTTGTCGGGATCGCCCCCACGGATCAGCATGTCGGCCTTGGCGATGCCAAAGGTGAAGGGGTTCAGCTCCTGGCCAAAACAGGTGACATCCGCATCGGCATCCAACTGCTTCAGCCGCTCCTCCATGCAGGTGAGCATCTGGCTGGTGCCCATGGTCATGTCGTAGACCGTCTTAGTGATGCCATCCCCGTTGAAGGCGTTCTGGTCACCGGTCACCAGCAGATCACACATCAGGTAAATGATGTCCCGGCTGGTGAAGTGTGCTCCGGCCTCCTCATTGTAGGACTCGGAAAACCGCTGGACCAGGTTCTCGAAGATGTACCCCATATCCACGGCGCTGATCTTCTCCGGCCCCATATCCGCCTTGTCAGAGCAGAAGTCCACAATCACTTGATAGAGCAGACCCGCCTCTACCATGCGGTCAATCTGGGCACTGAAATTCATGCGGGAGAGGATGTCCTGAACATTGTCGGAAAAGCCATTGAGGTAGGCCCGGAAGTTGTCATTGATGTTCTCCGGGTCCGCCCGTAGGGTCTCAAAGGTGAAAGGGCTGGTGTTATAGAACTGGTATCCGGCGGCAGTCCGCAGGAACCCCTCCTTGACCGCCAGATGCTCCACCTTCTTGTAAGTATCCAATACCGCCTGGTGGGTTGGCAGCAGGCAGTCGTGGAACCGCTTGATGACCACCATCGGCAGAATCACCAGACCATACTCATGAGGCTTGAAAGCGCCAAAGAGGGTATTCGCCACATTCCAGATGAGAGTGGCCTTTTCCTGGATGTTCTTCCCTACAGAGGCCAGCTGTTCATTTGCGGTCATAAAATCGCCCTTTCTGTATCTGTTTCTTTTGTCTATGAAAAAATTTCCTATTATCTAATTAGCAGTATAACAGATACAAGTGGAAACCGCAACATAAATACACAAAATTCAACATTTAAAATTGTGCCGAGTTAGAAATATGCTATAATAGGGACAAATCAGAAAGTCGGTGAATTCATGCACGCATTTATTTTTGGGGATAAGCACATAGCTGTCTTTCCATGCGTAGTACTGAACGCTCCTATAATCTACCTGAATACTTACTCTAACGAGGGGCAGAAGGTATTTGAGGCGGCGCAGACGGCTGGTTGTCCACCGTTTACTTTAGTGGCCATCAGCGATTTGGACTGGAACCGGGACATGGCCCCGTGGGACGGCCCGGCGGCGTTCAAGAACGGGGAGTCTTTCACCGGCGGTGCGGACGACTATCTGCGGCTGCTGGTTGAAGAAATCATACCCAGGGCAGAAAAAGAGTTGGTCGGGCCTCCGGCATGGCGGGGGATTGCTGGATACTCTTTGGCTGGTCTGTTCGCCCTGTACGCTATCTACCGGACGGATGTGTTCTCGCGGGTGGGGTGCATGTCCGCCTCCTTATGGTTTCCTGGCTTCAAGGAGTACATCTTCTCCCACGAGCCGAAGCGCCGGCCAGACTGCATCTATTTCTCTCTGGGGGACAAAGAGGCCAAGACCCGCAATCCAGTCCTGAAAACAGTTCAGGAAAATACAGAGGAGATCCAGACCTTTTACCAGAGCAAAGGCATCGACACGGTGTTCCAGCTGAATCCCGGAAACCACTTTGTCCATGGGCTCGAGCGGACGGTGGCGGGCATCCAGTGGCTACTGAACAGATAGGCTGCGGTCCGCAGGCTTTTATTCTTTGAATAGGCGTGTGAAAAACTGATACGCCCGTCGCACAGAAAGGACTTGCTTAACCGCTACGGCGGAGGTACAATACCCAAAACCCAGAGTCGTGAAAAAACGCTTCCCGGCCGGGACTGGTAGACACCTACCGCCCCTGGTCAGGAAGCGTTTTTGACCCCATATTTGACCACAGTCAGGACCGGAACACGTGGAAACAGCGGATTTAAGAGCGTCAAAAAACATTCAATACCGAGCGGAAAGTGCAGGAAAGCACTACAAATCACCACAAAAAATTTGGTTCAAGCGTTTGGGACTTTCATGCAGCAGAAACGAACAAATTGCAAAAAGATCGCTAATATCCAGCTAAAGCGCAGAAAAAGCCTCCAATAGCCTCATAAAAATCACAGTCTTTTATAGACGGCATCCGTTTTGACCACATGCGATTCCATAAAATTTGATTATTCCGAACATAAACGCTTAGAAACTGGCACTATTTTTGCACAATCCGTTGTTTTTGGAACATAAAAGTTGTGGTCAAAAATTCGCAGTCGAATTTTTCCCCCTTATTGATATTATAAACTTATTTTCTGTTCTGTGCCGCAATCATGCACTTTGCATCGAAGATTTTATAGTGCCTATTCTTTGTATATGGCGTGTTAAAAATTGATACGCCTGTTGCACGAATTTTCAATTCCTTGGTTATATGTTGGGCGGATCGTTTTCAAAGCACCGGTTTCAATCTCATCTCTCGACTACAAGCGTACACACTGGCTCCCCACTGGCTGCCTCTACATATACACATCTTCCATGACAAACTGTTCGCTTCCTGCATGACCGGACAGAGACAGGAGCTCACCTGCAATATCCGGGTTTTTGAACCGAAGTACATCTGCATCTTTTCTGCCAAAAGCAAGAAAATCCACACCGCCATACCACACAACGCTTTCATCAACAACGGCATACCGCTGATTTAGTTCTTTGTGCGTATGGACCACTATGCCTGTCTGCTCCAACATCTTAATCGCCTCACACACACTTTCTTGATTTGAGAGTTCTCTGCTATCTGCCGTTCTGGTATGGACCGCAATTTTGACACCGGAAGCAACCGCCTTCTGCAAAGTGGGAAGAAGCTTCAAGAATCTTCCTTTTTGCAGATAGGGACTGACAATAACCACGCTGCAGGCAGCGTCATCCAAGTCCTGCTCAAAGGGAAGCATAGATGAGTGGCCATCATAAATCACACTGATAGACTGATCCGCTGCACCGAATTTGACCTGATATCCCAGTTCCGCATAACCCTTCAGGCGTTTATGATACATCCGCTCCAATGTAGGAACATGGATATCCACATAATCGTAGATGCGAACTTCCTGCTTTCCTTCATAATTTCTATGGAGACGACCGGCATACTGTGCCAATGTGCCCTTCCACGATATGGGCATCGCAAGAAGCAAGGTGTCCAGCCGTGGGGCGTCAAAGCCCTCTCCAATGTACTTTCCGGTGGCAACGACCACCACATCCTCATCGTCAGGCATATTCTGCAGCGCAGTCAATTTTTCACGCTTATCCTTTTGCTTGTCACTGCCAATGAGCAAGAAAACGTGTTTCACCTGATCCGACATCTGATTGGCAAGCAATACAGCGTGTTCCTTCCGCTCCGTCAGAAGAATCGGTGTGCGCCCCTCCTGAACCAGCTTCAAAGTGTCTGACACCAACAGTTCGTTCCTGTTGTGATTTTCAATCACACCGGCGTACATATCCTGAATCCTGTTGGCATCCGGCAACCTCATGCGAGTAAATCTGGGGATTACGATATGAGAGAAGCTTCGCTTCTCCGCCTGGCTTTTTGCGTCCACCAAATACCGGACAGGACCGCACTGCATAAAGATGATGGGATGATGGCCGTCCTTGCGGACAGGTGTGGCAGACAAACCGTAAACATATTTGGCTTCCACGGCTTTCAGCACGGTTTCAAAGGTGAATGCGGCCACATGATGGCACTCATCTACAATGACCATTCCGTACTCTGCCACAAAAGACTTTACCGTCTTTTCTTCTCCTTTAAGCAGGGACTGCATGGTGGCAATATCGACAATCCCGCTGCGGGTATTCTTTCCACTGCCGATTTGGCCAATGAGATGCCGCTTTTTCTTCCTGCCACGCTTTTTAGGAAGTTCCGGCAGAACCTCATGAATATTCAGAAATTGTTCCAGCGAGGATTTCCACTGTTCCAGCAATGCGCTGGACTGTACCAATACCAGGGTATTGACTTTACGCTGTGCAATCAGATATGCACCGATCACAGTTTTCCCAAATGCAGTAGTTGCGGACAGAACACCTATGTCTGCGGCAAGCAGCGCCCGGGCAGCGGGTTCCTGCTCTGGACGTAGCATTCCGTTGAATTCCACATCAATGGAATGTCCCAGTGATCTGTGATCCTCCAGGATGGCAGGGACTTCATATTGATCGAATAACCCCAGAAGCGCCTCTATACAGCCACGGGGAATGCCAATGTAATTCTCATCCTCATATCCGCAATCCAGCACACGGGGAATGCCATATACGGAAATGCGCATGGCTTGCTTGGAGCGAAATTCCGGATTTGGAAACGCCGCAAGCCGTTTGAGCGTATTCAATGCCGCTTGAGAGAAGTCTTTTTTCTCAATGTAGATCAGATTGGAAATATACAGGCTTACCTGCAACGGAAAATCTCTACGTGTCAGTTTTGTCTGGGTTCGCTTGCGTTTCCAGGGCACTTGCTTCTCCTCGGCATCTGCCAATTCTCCCACGTCGCCATGATGACATAGTTTCCTTAAGGCTTCTTCCAACTGTTCCGGTGTGATTCTTGGCAGAGAGGAGAGAAACGCCCATTGATCGGGATAAGGCTCAAAGCGGTCATCCACAAACAGAGAATTTCCGTCTTTCTGTGCCTGTCCTTGAAATGGCAGGGCAATCAAATTCCCGAAACCGCCCTTCGGCACAAGATCCTGAGACGGGAACAACCGGTCATAGGACGAAAAGGATAGCTCATGCCGGCACGACATGGTTCGGGTCAGCAAACCGGTCCCCAAGCGCCTGGCATCGGCGGCGGAAACAGGCTCCGAAAAGAAAAACCAGACATGGGCTCCGTTTCCGGAGCGGGAGCGTTCCACTGCCGGTACAAGTCCCGCATCTTTGCATGATTTACAAAATGCAGTCACATCAAACTTCCAGTTTTCTTCATCAAAATCCGCAGCCAACAGCCAGGTTCTGTTGTCCGCCAGCATTGGATAGATCGCCGCCACATCTCTGCACAAAGAATCACGGCCAATCAAATGCGCCTTGACCACATCGGCTGTAAGCGGTCGAAACTCACGGTTGGGACACTCTGCGCACCTGTATTTCTTTTTATCGCACAGGCCATGCACCCATTCATTTTTGCAGACAGGGGTGTAACCGGTTTTCCCGGTGGTCGTGCTGTGATACCGGCGTGCATATACATCTTCCCGCCCTTTGAAAACAGAGAGGAAATACTCGATTTTCTCCTGTGAGGAGCTATGTGCATGGACAGGGGCAGACTGCACATCCGTTAGAGTACAGCTGCACCACAACGACTCAGAGCATGTAGCCTTTTTGCCGTTTTCGTCTTCACAAAGGAGCAGCGCCTGCCCTCCATCCAGAGACGGGACGATTTCAAGAAGCGTATATTCCCGACCATTGATGTTCGCTTTTCGATTCATACACAGCCCCCTCCACACCAGCAGTTACTTCCGTCTATACTTTGTTTTCCTGCCGTTTCCGTCCTGATAAATCAGGCCCTCGGCGACCATGCGTTTCAGAATTCGGTTGGCTGTGGCCTGGCTTACCTCCAGCAGCCGATCCACATCACTGCGCACGATATGACCATGGGAATCAATGAAATCTAAAATCAATTTCTCGTTGCTTTTGGGCGTACTGGTGAGTGTCACTGCTTTATTTGCGCCGGTATTCCTGTTTGGCAGTGTGATTTTGAACGCATTGCTTGATACTTCGATTTTGGGTTTCAATTCCGTGTCCGCGTAGGCGTTCATGATTTTAGGCATACCTGTTCCGTATGCTTCAATCAGCTGCAGACGATAAAATATGGCTGCCAGCTTGGGGTTTCGGCAAACCGAAAGTCCCAGCATAATGTCGTCCAGTTCAATGCCGGAGGGCAGTCCACCCACAGAGACAAATTCAATCCTGTCCGCATATACGCTGACAAGGGTACTTGCACGGAAAGAATAGTCTCTGTGAACCAGTGAGTTCAACAGCGCTTCCCGCAGTGCATTTTCCGGATAATCCCGTGTGTCGATTCGGTATAGCCCATCAAAAGTTGCCTTTGTCTGGTTACGCATATCCAGATAGCTGTACAACTCCTCCATTTGCTGAAACAGTGAACCGCCAAATTCTCTCCTGTCCTGAAAGCTTCCTTTATCTTCCCCAGAGAAGGTCGCCGCCTTGATGGTGCTGGGACACTGATCGGACAGGAGGAGCGCCACATTGGAGTAGATACCATCCGCGGAAATCATTCCAAGGGTCTGCATTTTTGCGGTATCAAATGGGATGTTCTGCTTTTCAAATTGCTTCTTTGCCGCTTCAAAGCTGAGGTTCTGTTCCAGCGAACGCATGGATTCAAAGCTGTCCCCATCAGTTTCCTTAATCATTCTTCGGATCGCAGTATCCGTAGCCGGGTCAGAAGAAGTGCCGTTCCTGACATAGACCCCACTGGGTTTCAACCCCTTACTGCCCAGATAATAGGGCCGGTCTGTCCCTTTTTGAATGGTCACAGCAATGATATCCTTGTCGCCGACATGTTGGGTTTTGTATCCCACAAACATTGTCACATCAGGCTTGATGGAATCTCGAATCATATTGTTCAGCTGCAAAATGACTTGATCGGCGTTTTTGACTCCCTCCACACTTCCATCGTTGCTGACGCCAATATACAGCGTACCGCCTTTTGTGTTGGCAAAGGCAATGACTTCTTTGCAGATATCGCCCACGACCTCCGCTTTCAGTTCAACAACTTCACTCTCAACAAATGCCATACATAACGCCTCCTTTTCTTAGTTGTCATTATAATCATTCTTGTCATTCTTGTCAATTTGTATTCATCTGAAAAGAAACTAATTCTGACCTGTCACACCCTGACTCGAAAATATTTCTTTGATTAGGCGTGTTAAAAATTGATATGCCTGACTCGAAAAACCTCTTGCTTCTCTGCCACGGCAGAGGTACAATACCCCAAACCTGAACATGAAAGAGAGCCCTTCTAACCAGGCAACAGCAGTTTTACTGCACCTGGTCAAGAAGGGCTCTCTGACCACATGTAAGACCACAGACAGCGGCGGAATACACGGAAACAGCGGAAACAAGAGCGTTAAAAAGTAATTGTTTTGGAGCGAAAAGGACTATAAATTGCTATAAACAACTATAAAAAATGCCGAAAATCTCTTTTGGGAACAAGATGCCGAGTGTTCGAATCGCTCCGCTCGGGCCAGACGTCCTCTGGGATCCCGGATTTCAGAGGGAGGCTTCCTTGTATTATAGAGTAGTAGTTATTAGAGCCCCTCTCCAAGGGCTGTGCTACACTGTAAGGGATGCTGTGGATTGGTTGGCGGCTCCTACCACAAGATGGTTCACGAAAGGTTCCAACCACAGCCCCTTACAATTTTGTTAATCAGTTAAATACCGCCAGACGGTTTATGTGGAACAAGGCTACAAAAGTAAGGTGTACTGTGGATGCAGCATCACATATTTTCTCTGGAGGTATTTGTTATGGTAGTTTCTGTTGGCATTGATGTCTCAAAAAACAAGCATGATTGCTTCATTGTAAGCTCAGAGGGTGAAGTTCTGGCGGATGTTTTTACTATCCCTAACAACATGGACGGTTTTTATGCTCTACTGGAAAAAATTCGTGCTTGTACTACACCGCAGGACAAAATAAAAGTAGGGCTTGAGGCAACCGGGCATTACAGCTACAACATTCTTGGGTTTCTTCTGGACAACGGTCTGGCCACCTATGTCTTGAATCCCCTACGCACGAACCTCTACCGGAAAAGTCTCAGCCTGCGAAAGACCAAGACCGACCGTGTAGATGCTCGAACCAT
>ULTL01002295.1_pt1 | contig 14317 bp, 17 predicted proteins | sample 1957531 | NCBI WGS metagenome assembly ULTL01 (sample SAMEA4835732, study PRJEB28245) | human gut metagenome | biome: gut microbiome; material: fecal sample | place: Denmark | collected 2008 | reverse complement strand
ATATTTAACGGCGGCGGAACGTATACTTTATTTTTGTTTTCCAATCTGTTAAATATTTTAAGCATGCTTGTGGTTATTTACGGCGTGTTTTTTAACAGCGGTGTTATTTTGCCGGCATTTACTTTGTGGATTTTTAACTGGCATTTGTTTACCTATTATGCTGCAAAGATAAATAAAAATACAGGCCGCACCATGATTATTGCCATGCGCGTAATTACCGGGCTGCTGTTACTGGGCTGCGTGTATATTTTGGTAATATAAGTTTGGCAAAATGCTAAAAGCCGTTTGCAAACAGCATTTGTTTGTTGTATAATACAAAAAGAGAGATAATCTGATGTTGCCTCGTCAGCTCTCTCCTCAGATTTTTACAGAATTGAAAGAAGAGCTGCTCAGCCGTGGGCGGCTCTATTTCATTTCCACGAAAAGTTTAACTTAACGTTTGCCTGAAATAATGGTAGCAATGAGGATACCAAAACTTATCATTAACGATAATGCTTCGTAAACGCTCATGCTATCACCTCCAAAATGGAGGAACCGACCATCAGAAATCTCTCTTTTTGCAGTAATTATTATAACATAACGCAACTAAAAAGCAATTACCGTCCTAAAAATGGGGCAGTAATTGCTTTTCTTATTATTTATTTTCAGTTGTCAGTTTTTCAAGTACGCCGTCAAGCCATGTGCCGTTAAAGCTTTCTATCGTGCCTGCGTCACAGGCGGCTGCAAGTTTCGGGTCAATCGGCATGCGGGCAACGGTTTCAACGCCGTGTTTCTGGGCAATTTCATCAATGTGGCTTTCACCGAAAACATGTATTTCCTTTCCGCAGTCGGGGCAGGTAATGTAGCTCATGTTTTCAACCAGTGCCAGTACCGGCACATCCATCATTTTAGCCATATTAACGGCTTTTTCAACAATCATGCCTACAAGTTCCTGCGGCGAGGCAACTATAACAATGCCGTCCACGGGAATGGACTGGAATACCGTCAGCGCTACGTCGCCGGTGCCGGGAGGCATATCAATAAACACGTAGTCAACATCGCCCCAGATTACGTCCGTCCAAAACTGTTTAACGGCGCCGGAAATCAGCGGGCCGCGCCATACAACCGGGTCGGTTTCGTTTTTCATCAGCAGGTTAAGCGACATAACGCCTATGCCTGCCGCGGTTTTTACCGGAAACAAGCCCCATTCGCTTGCTTCGGCGTGGACGTGCAGGCCAAAAGCCTTGGGGATGGAAGGGCCTGTGATATCGGCATCCATAATTGCTGTTTTATAGCCTTTGCGTTGGGCCAGTACAGCCAGAAGCGAGGTTACGAGCGATTTGCCGACGCCGCCTTTGCCGCTGACTACGCCAATTACTTTTTTTATGTGGCTCATTTCGTTAGGTTTTTCCAAAAAACTTTCTTTTGTACGTTCGCTGCAATTTTCGGTGCAGCCTTCGCAGTTATGCGAGCAGTTTTCAACCATTTGCTTTGCCTCCTGTTGTCTGGCAGCGCTTTGCTGCCGTTTGCATTGCGGTGTTTATAAATTTCAGCATAGCACCGTAAGCAGAATCTGTCAATATTTGCAGATTGCAAGTATTTGCCTGAATTTTATTTGCTAATACGGCACAGGCGGCAGCTTTTATTTTTGCTGTATATTATATATAGGAAGGAAGTTGCACTTTAAAAAATTTTTCTGAAAATTTGACTAAATATTATTGACTTAGTAGGAATTTATCCAGTAAAATAGTGGTGCGCAGCTTATTTAATATTAATTTCCGTTTTGATTTATATTAATTACAGGCGCAGCCTTATAGTACAGGAGGATACGCTATGAAAAATGTAATTTTAGGTATGTGGGCATTTTTGTTAACGCTTGTTTTACCGCTGCCTGCACTGGCGGCAGGACTTAACGGCGCGGAACTTTCTATCGGCTGGGTGCTGCCGTTTGCGGGCATACTTTTATGCATTGCCATCTGCCCTTTGGCGGTGCCACATTTCTGGCACGGCAATTACGGCAAGGTAGCAGTGTTTTGGGCGCTGGCAACCGCTGTGCCGCTGTTTATAATTTACGGCGGCGGTGTTGCGGCAGGCAGTGTGGCGCACGCGCTTATCGGTGATTACATTCCCTTTATTATTTTTGTAGGTTCGCTGTACACGGTGGCAGGCGGCATCCATATCCGCAGCAGCTTTACCGGCACGCCGCTTACCAATACCTGTTTTTTGGCGCTTGGCGCAGTGCTTGCCAACATTATGGGCACAACGGGCGCGGCAATGCTCTTAATCCGTCCGCTTATTGCGGCTAACGAGCGTCGCCGTTATGTAATGCACACTTTTGTATTTTTTATTTTTATTGTTGCCAACATTGCTGGCTCGCTTACGCCGTTGGGCGACCCGCCGCTGTTTTTGGGCTTTTTGCGCGGGGTAGACTTTTTTTGGACGGCCGAGCATTTAATTTTGCCGATGCTGACGGCTGTGGGCCTTTTGCTGGCGCTGTATTTTGTGATGGACAGCGTTTTGTTCAATAAAGAAAAGGATGAGTTTTTACTGGCGGAAAGCACCTGCACCAAAGAGCCGTTTGGCGTGGAAGGCAAAATTAACTTTGCACTTTTGGGCGTAATTATTGGTGCCGTTTTAATGGCCGGTGTGTGGGACAGCGGCATGGAATTTACCGTGCTGGGCGTGCATTTAACCGGCCAGGGCGTGCTGCGCGATGTGATTTTCCTCGCGGCAGCAGGGCTTTCGCTGGCTTTAACGCCTGCTGATGTGCGCAGCGCGAACCAGTTTACCTGGGAGCCTGTGCTTGAGGTTGGCAAGCTGTTCTTCGGCATTTTTGTTACCATTGTGCCGGTGCTTGAGATGTTAAAAGCCGGTATGGCAGGCGCGTTTGCACCGGTGGTGGCAATGGTTACCAACGCCGACGGCACGGCCAACAACGCCATGTACTTCTGGATGACGGGCGCGCTTTCGGGCTTTTTGGATAACGCGCCGACCTACCTTGCCTTCTTTAACATGGCAGGCGGCGATGCTTCCGTGCTGATGACGGAAGGCGCGCTGACGCTGATGGCTATTTCCATGGGCTCGGTATTTATGGGCGCCAACAGCTATATCGGCAATGCGCCGAACTTTATGGTGGTTGCCATTGTGCAGAACCGCGGCTTGAAAATGCCCAGCTTCTTCGGCTATCTGCTGTGGAGCGTAGGTATTTTAATACCCATCTTTTTGCTGCTGACATGGCTGTATCTCGTGTAAAGCACACTAAAGGTATTTATGCCAAGGCATATCAATACAAAATTTAATAAGGAGGAATAAACGATGAGTTCAGACAACAATGAAACCAGGCATGTGCAGATTGCCGTCGCCGACCCGACTCCGCTCGGATTGTTCGGACTTTCCGTGGTGACGTTTGTTGCATCCATGCAGAAGCTGGGTGTGGTCAGCGATGTTTCGTGGGTCATTCCCTGGGCACTGGTCTGCGGTTCATTTGCTCAACTGCTCGCCGCCTATTTCGATTTTTGCCACAAGAATATTTTTGGAGCATCAATCTTCGGCGCATTCGGCTTTTTCTGGTCGGGCGTAGCGATGAGCTGGATGATTAAGGCCGGCACCTTCGGTGCGGGGCTGGCAGCGGGGGTAGACCCCAAGGCGCTGGGTTTTGCTTTTCTGGCGTACTTTATGTTTGCGTGCATCGGCACGATTGCCGCAGCAGAAGCCAACACATTTTTATTTGTGGACATGCTCCTGATTGATGTACTGCTTTTGTGCCTGGGCCTTGATACGCTTGGTATCGGCGGACACTGGGCGCACGATGTTGCCGCTTATTCGGAACTGGCTATTTCGCTGCTTTCGATGTACGGTGCAGGCGCGGTATTTTTAAATAACTTCTTCGGGCGCGTGTTCTGGCCGCTGGGCAAACCGCTCGGAATCTTTAAAAAAGGCTGATTAAAAGCCTTAAGATGGCAATATAAAAGCACTATCCGTATTGGGTAGTGCTTTTTTGTATGCCCTGTTTATTGCAGGTTATTGTTAAAATGTTTGTGCAGTTCGTCTTTGGCAAGCAGTTCTTCCAGCTTTTTGGCAATTTCTTCTACAATTAAGTGGCAGGGGTTTTCGTATCCTGCAATTTGCATATCGTGCAGGGTTGCGCATTGCAGAGTGCCGAATTTTTCAATAACAAAGTCCGTCAGTTCCGTTACCATGCTGTAACCGTGAAAGTTTTCGCTGTCCTCCTGTCCGTCCTGAGCGGTAACAAGGCCGATAATGCCAACGGCAACGGTAAACGCGCCGCAGCACGAAAGCTGTGTTTGCATGCCGATGCCCATAATGGAGAACATTTTGCGCGTATTTTCCGGCAGGTTTAAGCCGTAATATTCGTTGCAGGCTTTAAACATAGCCTCGGCGCAGCTTAAAGTTGTGCCTACATGATATTTATTGACGAGTTCGTATAGCTGCATAAAATCCTCCTTTATAACCGCTTGCGCAGATAAATCATATCTGTCAGCAGTACACCGCCGTCATAGATGGGGCGGCTGTAATTATCGGTAAAAAAGTTTTTTATAATATGCGAGCGTACAAAGCCGAGCTTTTGGTAAAAAGGCACGGTGGCAGGGCTGTCGCCAGTGCCGGCCTGCAAAATTTTAAAGCGGCCCTTGTATTTTGCTTCTATAAAATTAACAAGCGCTTTGGCATAGCCGCGGTGTTGAAACTGCGGCAGCGTGGCAAGGCTTTTTATTTCCAAAATGCCGTCGCCTTCATCTGTTACAAGGCATTCTGCTATAACGTCACCATCTTTAAGCACATACATGGTGCCGCGCTCCAAATAGCGGTCAATCATTGCTTCTTCTTCGTCTGCCAGCAGAAGCAGCGGTAAATATTGTTTTTTGTTGCTGGTTACTTTTGTGATTTGCATTTTATTATCTCCTCACGTAAGGCATAATAATGCTGGCAAGTATTAAAACAAGCCCTAAAACGTCAAGCGTGCCGAAGAGTTCGCCTAATACAGTTACGCCTAAAAGTGCGGCTATGGCAGGGCTTACTGCGCAGAACAATCCCGCGCGGGCGGCGCTGACATGGCTTTGCGCCATGGGCTGCAAGGTAAAGCCAAAGCCGGTGCATACTATTATAAGCATGGCAAGCATCAGCCATTGCGAGCCGGACTGCGGCAGCTGCGGCGTTTCTGTAAGCAGCATGGCCAAAAACGAAAGCACGCCCATAGTGCCAACCTGTACTATGCCTATGCCAAGCGTGGCGGTGCTGCCGTGTGAAAGGCGCTCCGTTACAATTATTGCCGCCGCATAACAAAGGCCTGCTGCAAGCCCCCAGGTAAAGCCGCCGCTTAACTCTCCCTGGCCCAGTGCCAGAAGCACAACGCCAAGCATGGCCATGCCGGTGCTGATTACTGTGAGTTTGCCGGGCAGTTTTTTATATAAAAGAATTTCAAGCAGCGGCACAAAAATAATGGCGCAGTTTTCCAATAGTGATACAAGCGACGATGCCGCCTGAGTCAGGGCAATCATCTCACACGCCATGGTAATAAAAAAGGCTGTGCCAATAACTGTGCCCGCAAGTAAATCGCGCACGGCGAGGCTGCGCACTGCTTTGTTAAAAATAAGCGCCAGAAGCACAAAGGCAATTATAAAACGCACTGCCAAAAGGTTAAAAGGCGCAAGGCTTTCCAAAATCATTTTGCTGAAAATAAAACTTGTTGCCCTGGCGGCGATAACTGTTATTAAAAGCAGTTCATAGCTGCGGGCGGAACCGGTTTGCTGCGGCATGTTAAAATCCTCTTAATTTAAATATTAGTTTGAGTTTATTATAGCATAAGGCGCGTTTTTGCGCTTGAGATTATCTGCCGCATGGCAAAGTGCGTTGAATTTGTTTTTGATGAAAGAAATACGGCAAACTGTTAAAAACATTACAAAATATCTTTGGCTTAATAAAATATGCCTTTTATAAAAATTTTTTGTATAAAATTGCAGGCAAAAGGGCTATAATAGAGCTATGATTTTATTTTGCTTTGGGGGAGATATAAATGGATAAAAACTTGCCGGTAGGCGTTATTGATTCCGGCGTGGGCGGGCTGAGTGTGCTGAAAGTTTTACAGCAGGCACTGCCGCACGAGGATTTTTTATATATCGGCGATACGGCGCGCACGCCTTACGGGCAGCGCCCGGAAAAAGAAATTCGCGCCATGGTGCATGACCTGACGGATTATCTTGACAATGCGGGCATTAAGCTTTTGGTTGTGGCCTGCAACACCATTACTGTTTTGGGAACGGAAAGCATCAGAAACGGTTATGCGTTTGATGTTGTCGGCATGAGCAAGGGCGCGGAGCTGGCGCTTGGCGTAACTAAAAACAAAAAAATCGGCGTAATGGCTACGCCTTTTACCGTGGCAAGCGGTGCGCATAAGGCTGCCGTTAACGCGCTTGATGCAGACGCGGAAGTTTTTGCGCAGGGCTGCCCCGATTTTGTGCCGCTGATTGAGCAGGGAGTGTTCAGCGGGGCGGCAATTGAAGACGCCGTTGCGAGGTATTCTGCGCCGCTGAAGGAGGCCGGTGTGGATACGGTGCTTTTATCCTGCACGCATTACCCGTTTATCCGTGCGGAAATTGAAAAAGGCTTCGGCGAAAGCGTTACGGTTTTAGACCCGGCGGAAGCAACCGCCTTGCAGGCAAGAATTTTTCTGGAACGCGCAGGGCTTTTAAAAATGCAGGGCACGGGGCGCAGCAGGGTTTGCTTTACGGCTGATTTAAACCGCGGCAAAGCCATTGCGGAGCGGATGCTTGATATGGAAAGAAGCAGTTTTGAAGAAATAAGCCTGCTGTAAAGCTGATTGTATACATAAGCTATATGCAGGATTTTATAAAATTTTGTCTAAATATATACCAGTATTGTTATTAATACGCTGGTTTAATAAATTTGTGGGGAGTGGTTTTAATGTTTAAGCGCAATAATCTGGCTGCACTGGCTGCATTCAGCGCCATGATGCTGCCGCAGCCCGCATTTGCGGCAGGGCTTAACGGCGGCGAACTGTCATTTGTGTGGGCCGTGCCCTTTATAGGCGTGCTTTTATGTATTGCAATCTGTCCGCTGGTTGTGCCAAATTTCTGGCATCATCATTTTGGCAAGGTAGCAGTTTTCTGGGCTCTGGCGTGCGCCGTGCCGATGTTTATCTCTTACGGCGGCGGTGTGGCGGTTAATTCCATTGCACATGCGCTTATTGCCGATTATATTCCGTTTATTATTTTCGTCGGCTCGTTGTATACGGTTGCGGGCGGCATTCATATCCGTTCAAGCTTTATCGGGCGCCCGGCGGTTAACACTGCGTTTCTGGCGCTGGGCGCTGTATGTGCCAACATCATGGGCACCACCGGCGCGGCCATGCTGTTAATCCGTCCGCTTATTGCGGCTAATGCGCACAGGCGTTACGATATGCACACTTTTGTGTTCTTCATTTTTATTGTGGCCAATATTGCCGGCTCGCTTACGCCTTTGGGCGACCCGCCGCTGTTTTTGGGCTTTTTGCGCGGAGTTGAATTCTTTTGGACTACCGAGCATTTAATTGTGCCGATGCTGACAGCAGTAGGCCTTTTGCTTCTCATTTATTTCATTGCCGATACCATTCTCTTTAATAAAGAAAAAGAAGAATTCCTTGAAAAAGAATCCCACTATCCGAAAGAACCGTTCGGCATCGACGGTAAAATTAACTTTTTGCTGCTCGCCGTTATTGTAAGTGCTGTTTTAATGGCAGGCATATGGCACAGCGGTGTTTCCTTTGAAATTTTGGGCGTGCATCTTGCCGGTGAAGGAGTGCTGCGCGATGTTATTTTTCTTATCGCCGCAGGCTTGTCGCTTAAATTAACTAGCAAAGAAGTGCGCGAAGCAAACCAGTTTGGCTGGGACCCGATTCTGGAAGTAGGCAAATTGTTCTTTGGCATTTTTGTTACCATTGTGCCGGTGCTTGAAATGCTGCGTGCAGGGCTTGACGGTGCTTTTGCCCCGGTTGTTGCGCTTGTTACCAACCCCGATGGCAGTGCCAATAACGCCATGTACTTCTGGATGACCGGCGCACTTTCCAGCTTCCTCGACAACGCTCCTACCTACCTTGCATTCTTTAACATGGCAGGCGGCGAAGCCCAGGTGCTGATGACGGAAGGCGCCAAAACCTTAATGGCTATTTCTATGGGCGCGGTATTTATGGGTGCCAACAGTTATATCGGCAACGCGCCTAACTTTATGGTGCTTTCCATTGTGCAGGAACGCGGGCTGAAAATGCCTACATTCTTCGGTTACCTGTTATGGTCCGGCTGCATTTTAATTCCAACCTTCCTGCTGCTTACCTGGCTGTATCTTTTGTAATAAAGCATTATTAACGGCATAACAAACTGCACCGCAAGGGTTATGGCAAGTAACTTTTGCAGTGCAGTTTTTTGTAATCTGGCACAATTTGTTTTATAATATAGTTAAGAGAGTTAAGGAGATTAAACTTGTCATTTAAAAGCGGCGTCATATTAATTCTGCTGTCGGCAGCAGCATGGGGGCTGGGCGGCGTATGCGGGCAGTTTTTGTACCAGTTTCACAGCGTTACGGCACCGTGGCTTATTGCGGTGCGGCAGGTGCTGGCAGGGTTCATTTTTTTAGGTTATCTGCTTTTGCGCGGCGAAAATATTTTCCGCATTTTTGCGGATAAGTGCGATACTAAAGACCAGCTTGCCTTCAGCTTTTTGGGGCTTTTGGGCGCGCAGTTCGGTTTTTACTACACCATTTCGCTGTGCAATGCGGCAACGGCAACGGTGCTGCAATACACTTCGCCGGTGTTTGTTATGCTGTGGATGAGTTTTAAAAGCCGCCGCCTGCCGGAAGGGCGCGAATTTTTAGGCATTATTTTTGCACTTGTGGGCGTGTTTTTAATATCCACCCACGGCGATATCAACAATGTGGTGCTGTCGCCGGAGGCTTTGGTAATCGGCCTGATATCGGCCGTATCGCTGGCGTTTTATACGGTGCAGCCCATGCGCCTTCTGCAAAAATTCAGCACCACGCTGGTAGTTGGCTGGGGGCAGCTTCTTTCGGGAACGCTTTTGTGCTTTTTTGTAAACCCGTTTGAACCTACCGGCAGCTGGGATACCGGCGCGGTAATTGCCTTTATTTATCTTGTTATAGGCGCTACGGTTTTAAGCTATTCGCTGTTTTTGGTGGGGCTTAAAGTTGTAGGCTCTACCAAAGCAAGCCTCATCAGCTGCGCAGAGCCGCTGGCGTCAATTATAGCCGTTGTGCTGTGGCTTAAAACTCCGCTTACGGCGGTGGATTTAATCGGCATGGCATGTATAATTATTACCGTTATACTGCTTTCAATACCTAAAAAATAAAATATTATAACAAATTTATAAATTTATTAATTTAACCATTGCCTAATGGTAAATATTAGGGTATAATGTAATAAGCTTTAAGAATTACTATTTTACTTAAATTTAAACCACATGTTTATCCTGATAGAAGGTACGTGTCGGAATTAAATACAAAGGAGTTGGGAATATGGATATCAATTACAAAGCGATTGGGGTAAGAATTAAAGCTGCGCGTGCACGTAAAGGCGTTACTCAGGGCTACATCGCCAATCTCATTGGTCTGTCCACCCCTCATATCAGCAACATTGAAACCGGCAATACCAAACTGGGATTACCGACCATTATTCATTTGGCTAATGTACTTGATGTATCGGTGGATGAACTTTTGTGCGATAATATTAAACGCAGCGAAAAAATCTTCCAGAATGAACTGGCTGACCTCTTAAAAGACTGCTCTGCCCAGGAACTGCATTTTATTACCGAACTTATAAAAGTAGTTAAAAAGAACGGCTATGCAGGCGAACCGAAACGCCGCGGCCGCAAACCCAAAAAACTGGTTGAAGCAGAAAAAGCTGCCGAATAATTTAAAATACCGCTTGCCAAGCAAGCAGTGTTTATATTATAATATTGCCGTTAAGCCACAATAGCTCAGTTGGTAGAGCATCTCATTCGTAATGAGAGGGTCGCAGGTTCGAGTCCTGTTTGTGGCTCCAATAAAAAATTAAGGCGTGGATTTTATCCGCGCCTGTTTTGTTTTTATAGGTAAAAATTGCAGAATATTATATTTGGCAAATCCTTTTGAAAAACACTTTATGCAAAATTAAAAGTACAAATATTTTCTTTTTATTTTTTTGACAAAAATGTAAAATGGTGTTACATTATAAGTGAAAACAGGAGTTGTCCTGTTGGGGGATTAAAAGCGCTGTACCTTTTTAAAGGAGGCATTTACTATGAAAAAGATTTTTGTTGCAATTGACGGCAGTGAACACGCATGGAAAGCACTTGATTACGCAGCAGAACTTGCAAAAGGCATGAAATGCAGCCTGTTTGTTTATACGGCTTTAAAACCCAGCGACAGCGGCGCTTTGCTTGCCATGTATGATATGGACGACCCGATGCTGGCAACAGAAGTTTCCGGCCTTGATGATTTGGGCGACAAACTTTTGGCTCAGGCTAAAGAACGTATCGGCGGTTCCGTTGAAGCAGAATATGAATACCAGGTTGGCTATCCGCCTGAAATGATTTTGAGCGCAGCCGAAAAATCCGGTGCTGGTATGATTGTTATGGGCTCCAGAGGCCTTTCCGGCATTAAGGAACTGCTGCTTGGCAGTGTAAGCAACCACATTGTACACTATGCCAAGGTGCCGGTTGTAATTGTAAAATAAATTTTGCTGCGCTGTAATAAAATGTAAAACTATTGCTGCCTTATAAAATATGGGCATAAAACCGGGAGATATTACTCCCGGTTTTTAATTTTACCTGAGCGCAGATGAAAAACATATAATGAAGTAAAGTACAGATTTTGCTTTATACAAAGAAAAGAAGCGGTTAATTCAGCATAAGTAAATTTTTTAATACACTGCATAATTGCACCTTAAATTTAACAGTGGTATAATAAAATATCTGTAAGATGAATTTGAAATAACTGAAATATAAGGAGCGTTTATATGGTAAGCATTTGTGACCGTGTACGTTATGTAGAAACTGATATGATGGGCGTTGTGCATCACAGCAACTACTTCCGCTGGTTTGAGATGGGGCGTGTGGCCTGGCTGCGCGCTGCCGGTGTGGAGCTGTGGGAGCTGATGAACGCTAACATAATTTTCCCTATTACTCATGTAGAAGCCAATTATAAAGAATCGGCGCTGTATGATGACGAAATTGAAATTTGCGCAGAAATGACCGCTTTCAGCCGCGCCAAAATGGATTTTACTTACCGCATCGTCCGCAAAAAAGACGGCGCACTCTTGGCAGAAGGCTGCTCGCGCAATGTGTTTACTGATAACAACGGGCATATTATCCGCCTTAGCGGCGATTTTTATGACAGAATTAATGCTTTTTACCAAAAAGAGCAGGCAGAGGAGAAACACTGATGGAAGGAAAATATGAAATTATACCGGTGCCGACACGTATTTTGACGCACCACGATAATATAGTTGACGCCATTTTGGAATACGGCAAAGACAAAATAGGCCCGCATGATGTTGTGTGTGCGGCTGAAAGCGTTGTTGCCATTACGCAGGACGGCGCCAAACGCTGTGAAGATTTTAAACCCGGCTTTTTAGCCAAAACTCTGTGCCATTTGTTCCCTGCAAAAGGCAGCATCAGCGGCTGGTACAGCATGCAGGCCCTTTTGGACGCCGAAGGCGCAATGAAAGTAATTATTGCCGTTATTTGTGGTTTTGCTGCCAAATGCGTTGGCAAACGCGGCGTGTTCTACCAGATGGCAGGCTACCAGGCGCGCCTGATTGACGATGTTACCGGCACCATGCCGCCGTACGACAAGCACATTGTTTACGGCCCGTTTGAACCACATAAAGTAAGCGAAAGCATTAAAAAAGCTACCGGCGCTTACGGCGCGGCCATTGCCGACGTTAACGACCTTAAGCGTGCCGCCGTACTTGGCTGGAGCGAAGGCGTTGACCCCGACAAGGTTGCCCAAATTTTAATTGACAACCCGTTCGGCAACGGCAGCCAGAAAACGCCTGTTGTTATTATTAAAAATTACGCCAAATAAGGAGGGCTTGTGATGCTGTTTGTAATTGAAATTATCGCCGGGCTTTTCCTGCTGGGCGTTGTAGCTGTGGCAGTATTTATTATGATGCAGCCCAAACACAGATTTGTATTTGATGTTAAAAACCGCACTAAAGCGGAACTTACGGATAAAACCGATAATAAACTTTGCTTCAGCGTTGATGTGCCGTTTACCAACGAGGGCGGCGACGAAGGGCTTGTGCTTGACGCTTTTATGCGTATTTACCTGCCGCAGGAGCAGTACGACAAAGCACTGGTGCGCGGCAAAATTAATTTAAAAGATGTACCGCGCGACGACGATTATTTTGAAGCGCTGGTAATGCCCAAGGGCGGTAATAAAACCATGACTGCCAAATTTGAGCTTACGCCCATGCATGGCGCAGGCCTTAAAGAAGCCGTAAACGGCCTGCCTGATTTTGACGTTGCCATGTTCTGGGAATGCCGCGGGCGCGAAAACCTGTACACCGTTAAAAAGTTTATAACCATCAGCGCGGACGAAGTAAAATCGCTGCTGAAATAATCAAAGCCCTGCCTTTTGGCGGGGCTTTAATGTTTACCGGGGGCTTTTTGCCGTTATAATAAAGGTATAACGGCGTTAAAACACAAAAACGGCAGTTTAGTAAAAGCAAATGCCGTTAAAAACGGGAAATTAAGGTTTATTTCAGTTTATTTTAAGATTATATGGTTATAGTGCTTATAAAAAGCAGGTGATATATAATGAAAATTTTACTGGCCGAAGATGATTTGCGCCTCGGAAAAATGCTGAAAACAATTTTAAGCAAAAACGGTATCAATGTAAAATGGGTTACAAACGGCGAATCGGCATACGACGAATGTTATGCCGACGGTTATGACGTTTTGGTGCTGGACTGGATGATGCCGGGCATGAGCGGCATAAAGCTGTGCAGTGTTTTGCGCAGCGAAGATTATCAGGGCAAAATTTTAATGCTTACCGCGCGCGACAGTTTGGACGACAAGGTAAACGGGCTTAACGCCACTGCGGATGATTATCTGGTTAAGCCTTTTGCCGTTGCCGAACTTTTGGCGCGTTTAAATGCGCTGGTACGCCGCCAGGGCAGCTACATGGAAGAAAATGTTGAGTACAAGGGCTTTGTTTTAAACAGCGGCGATTATACAATCAGCTACGGCGGCAGCAAAGTGCAGCTGCGCCCGCGCGAATTTAAGCTGATAGAACTGCTTTTGCTCAACGCAGGCAAAATAATTCCGCGTGACGTAATTTTGGAACGCGTCTGGGGCATTGAAAGCGATATTACCGAAAACAACCTTGATGTGCATATCGGCGCGTTAAGGCGCAAGCTTAAGGAAATAAAGGGCGAAACACTTATAAAAACCATCCGCGGCGTTGGGTATCTGGCAGAGGCAGACGATAATGTTCGATAAATTAAAAAAACGCCTGACCCTTATTTATACAGGTATTTTCAGTTTAATAATGGTGTTTGTCGTTGCAGTAACGGTGGCTATCGGCTGTATTTCCGTTTTAAGAACGGAAAAGGACATGCTTATTGCCGATATTTACGACGAATGGCGCGAATGGATTGGCAGCGGCGAACTGCCGGTAGACCCGGCGCTTGTAAAAAAAGGCGAAATGATGTCGCTGATGTATGACGCTGACGGCAATATCATTATTGACCAGATGACGGACAGCCCTTACGCAGCAGCATTAACTGCAATCCGTGCCTCGTGGCCGGAGCCCGAGAACGAAACGGAGCTGCTGTATTTCAGGGATAAAAAAGGCACGTTGCACTTTTTTCTGGCAGGCGGCTGCACTTTTTGGGAAAACGGGCAGATTCGGGCACGCCTGTACACCTTTTTAAATTTGGAAGATTATTATGACATGGCCGTGGACGGCATGTACTTTTTGTTTTTGCTGTGTGCGGTGTGCATTATGCTGGCGGCAGGCGGCGGATATTACATGGCTGCCAAAAACATTAAGCCGCTGGAAATTTTATTTGCGCGAGAGCATGAATTTGCCGCCGACGCCTCGCACGAGCTGCGTACGCCGCTTACGGTGCTGAGCCTTGGCGTGGAGAGTTTGCAGAATGACGACGAAAGCAAGCTGAGCGGCTTTGCGCAGGAGGTTCTGCGCGATATGCAGCACGAAACAAAGTATATGTCGAGGCTTATTGAAGCGTTATTGACTTTGGCGCGCGGCGACGAAGAAAATACGCCGCTGGCCCGGGCAAAGGTAGATTTAACGGAGGTTGCCGTTAAGG
>ULTL01074983.1_pt1 | contig 14694 bp, 11 predicted proteins | sample 1957531 | NCBI WGS metagenome assembly ULTL01 (sample SAMEA4835732, study PRJEB28245) | human gut metagenome | biome: gut microbiome; material: fecal sample | place: Denmark | collected 2008 | reverse complement strand
CATAAAAGACAGCCTGCACGAGACCTGCCGGGCATGATAAGATCGGCAGGTCCTTTTTTCAAAGCGCCCGGCTATGCCCTGTACGCAGTACCTGATACACAAGTCATGTGTCCTGCCTTCTGCGGCCCAGCCTGAGCTGTCCGCATGCCCCGTCTATATCATCTCCAAGTTCACGCCTGATGGTGGCGGGTATTCCTGCACTTTCCAGAGCTTTGCGAAAGCTTTCTGCATCTCTTCGGCTTACTGTATCATAGCCGGTCTCGTCAACTTTATTAAGCGGTATCAGGTTCACATGGCACAGGGTTCCCCTCAGGAGCGAAGCCAGCCGCCTGCTGTCTGCCGCTCCGTCATTGACACCTTTTATCAGGGTATATTCAAAGGTTATCCTCCTTGATGTCGCACTGGTATACTGGCGGCATGCATCCATCAGCTCCTTCAGGCCATACTTTCTGTTTACAGGCATTATGGCGCTGCGCTCATCATCCGATGCGGCATGGAGAGATATGGCCAGGTTGGCCTGAGGAAAATCTTCCGCAAACTTTTCAATGCCCGGTATGATACCGCAGGTTGAGACTGTTATGTGCCTCATGCTCATGTTCCTGCCTCTTGGGTCGGTCACTATCCTGATAAAAGAAGCGAGATTTTCATAATTATCAAAAGGCTCCCCGCTTCCCATTACGACAATATGGTTTATCTTCTGGCCTGTGTCCTTTTCCGCTGCATCTATCTGCCCGGTCATCTCCCCCGCTGTCAGATCCCGGCACAGGCCTCCCAGGGTGGAAGCACAAAAAGCGCAGCCCATGCGGCAGCCCGCCTGTGATGACACACACAGGGTATTGCCGTATTTATATTTCATGAACACACTCTCTATGGTGTTTCCGTCATTGAGGCCAAACAGGTACTTTCTCGTGCCGTCAGTTTTGGACTCCTGCTTTTTCAGGATCTCAAGACGGCCTATATGGAATCCATCATCCTTGAGTTTTTCCCTAAGAGCACCGGGTACATTGGTCATCTCGTCAAAAGATACGCTTCCGCCTGAGAGCCAGGCAAAGATCTGCCCGGCCCTGTAACTTTTTTCTCCCATTGAAGTGACCAGCTCAGTAAGCTGATCCAGTCTTAAATTTTTCAGGTCTTTTTCCATATTTAATCCACATCATGCCTTGACAATATTGCCGCAGGCGTCTTTCTCATGGTATTGAACACCGGTATGAGCCCTACTATGGAGTTGAACACATACACGATGGCCACAGCACCTCCTATGACTACAGGGTTTATGGCAAACATCTGAGCTATCATTGAGATCTGGCACAGGTGGTAGAAGATATATGACATGATGATTATCCCCACCAGGCTGCTTACGGTGGTGATGGCTATTATCTCTCCCAGGAACATCTTGTATATATCGGTCTTTTTAACACCTATGGCCCTGTATATGCCTATTTCTTTTATCCTTGAAAGGAATGAAGATCTGGTCATCAGCAAGATCTCTATGAGGGATATGGCCATTATGATCAGGCAGATCAATATGTTGGCCGAAGTCTGGCTCTGACGGTCATCCATATAGTCTTTTTTGTCTGCATCATACGCCGACTGGACGCTGTAGCCGTCCTCTGTCAGGATCCCCATCATTGCTTCCTTGTCATGGGAGGCTATGTCAAAGGTCCTGGAGTCTGTTATCATATCATACTTTATCGTATCCTCATTTACAAGATAAAAGTCTGTGCTTTCTTTGCCCGAAGCATCATTATCCTCATAATATCCTGTTACCGTAAGCTTCTGGCCGTTCACCGATGCATCTATCTGGCGCCCTATGGATGTCCCTTCGGCCATGGATACCGGCACAAGCACTTCGTAGTCGTTTTCTGGCAGATGTCCCGATGTGACAGTTATGTCCCCGCCGTATGTGGCATAGTCCCACATGACAGGCCGGGCTGCTTCTGTCTGGGATATTTCTGTCTGATCTGCATACATAGATCCTGCAATGTATCCGCTGTAGAGTATATCTGTGAACAGCGCCGTATCTGCATATATGACAGGCTGGGCCGTATCTGTTATCCCTACGATCTGGAAATCATCCATGGGATATGCTTCGACTTTCTGCCCTATCATCTGCTGCGCCTGGGTTATGCCAACCTGCTTGGGAACATCAGACTGGAACATCCTGTCTATGACCAGCTTATCTACCACTATCTCGTGGCTGTTGTCCGGAAGACGCCCGCAGATCAGATCCTCTCCGGTTATCTGAGCCATGTCTGTCAGTGAGCCTGACAGGGATGCTGACGCCTCCTCAGTCTGATAGTAAAAATCCATCTTGAAGTTAAAGGAGGCCACAGACGATACCGGGAAAATATAGTCCACCTGGGCCATGTTTTCATACTCTGTGAAAGCATCCACAGTCATGGCCGGAGTCTCAACGGTCATATAATCCCTGTTCTTTTGTATGAAATCCTCATCCTGCACATCCAGGCTTGCATATATGCTGCTGAGAGCATAGGTAATGAACACTCCTGCCAGCATAAATCCGATGAACAGCAGCTTCTTGATGAGGGGATAGGTTCCTATCTTTTTGAAGCCCTTGGCGACCGATGCCGGGAAGCTGATTATTGAGCTGTATCTTTCTTTTATGGAGGTATCGGCAACCTTATCAAAATCAAAATCATAGCTTTCGTAAAGGGTCTTGTCGATCTCCCGGTAATGGTCATCCACAAACTCTACTGCCGAGTTGCTGTCAACCACCTCTATCCTCTGGTCATTGGCAGTCTTGATATATATATTTCCGTTCCTGACAACGATCTTAAGGTCCAGTCTGTCATCAGCAGAGCCATAAAAGTCTATTGCCATATCCTCGGAACGGGCGCTGCTGTGTTTTTCAAAATCCTTCAGATAAATCCGGTTGTCTATCCGGTAATCAAGATTATCGTCTGTCTGGTTGGCATGATCGTTTATGATCTTTCCGTCTTTGAGTTCTATGATCCTGGATGCGTAAAACTTCGCCAGCTCCACTTCGTGAGTCACCAGCACCACCAGCCTGTCTCTGGAAATAGCCTTGATGATGTTCATGATCTCTATGGTATTGGCGCTGTCAAGGTTTCCCGTGGGCTCATCGGCTATGATTATCTTTGGATTCTTGGCAATGGCTCTGGCTATGCCCACCCTCTGGCGCTCTCCGCCGGAAAGCATATCGGCCATCCTGTTGCGGTATCTGTAGATCCCCAGGGTCTCAAGAATGTACTCTATCCTTTTTCTGATCTCTGCTTCATCCTTTATCCCTATCATCCTCAGGACCATGGCCACATTTTCATATACGGTCATATTGTCCACCAGCTTGTAGTCCTGAAAAATATAGCCTATTTTGAGGTTTCTTATCTCATCCACCCCGGAGGCGCTCTTTGAGGTTATCCTTTCTCCGTCAACGAAGATTTCTCCACTGTCTGTCTTATCCAGGCCGCCTATGGCGTTGAGCAGAGTCGTCTTGCCTGATCCGGACGGTCCCAGCAGGGCTACAAGTCCTGTGGGCTCCAGCTCAAGGGTCGTATCGTTTATTACATGTATCTCATTTCTCTTTCCCTTGTTGAAATACTTATTTACACCTTTTAACCTTATCATCTCTTACGCCTCCTCTCTGTATGTGTTCATCACAGAGTCCCTGAACAGTTTTCTTGCGAACCTGTGTGATATCATGTAGGACATGGCGATGATTATGATGTATATTGCAACATAGTTGCCTGGTGTCAGATATCCGGCAAGATCCACAACAAAGGTCTGGGTTATGACATGGGCGTAGACCAGCGCCATAACAGCCATGAACAGGGCATATGCCATGGTTGCGGTCAGGAACAGCTCTATATCCAGAAGCTGTCTTGAGATCTTCCTGGATGCCCCCAAAGTCCTGAGCGTAGTATAATAAGCGTTTCTGGACTTGAGCACTATCCTTATGATGAAATACGAAATGAAGAAAAGCGCTATTATGAGCACAGCCAGCATAAATGTCTTCATCAGGGTTATCATCTGCATGAGTTCTATTCCCTCGTCGGCAAGAGCATCCCTCATGGCCAGGGTCTTAAAGCCCATATCATTCAGGGCGCTTATGGTATCATCAAGCTTCTTGACATCCTCCACATAGACAGAACTCTGAAAATATCCCTTGTTGACCAGCCGGTCGTACTGATCCTCGTTGACATATACCGCTCCGTTGATGCTCTCATTGTATTCCTCGCCCAGCAGGCTGCTGAAATTATTTTTGTTGTATGTCCTGGTGATCCTGACATTTACCGAATCTTTATCATAGACTCCATCAACACTTATCTCTATATTTTTCCCTATGCATTCACCGTCAGATGTCATATCTCCAAGCATATTGCTCACATATGCTTCTCCCTCCGGGACATTGGAGTTCGGTATTATCTGAAATATCGCATTATCGGAAGTGGACAGGAAATACTGTCCCTCAAAATATGAACCCAGGTCTTCCTTCTCTGCCGCTATCTGACGGCTTATGCTCTCAAAGAGACTGCTTCCCACATAGAACCGGTTATATCCTCCGGTCTGACTGTCAGGAGCCGCCGCAACGCCTACAACTTTCATCGGGTTTATCAGTTTCAGCATGCCTTCCGGGTCGTATCTCTCGATATATAAGTCTTTTCCGATCATATCCTCCATTTCATCGGTAAAATATGCATCGTCACTGTCGCCCAGCAGGATGATCTCATTATCATTTTCCGGCATCCTGCCTGCGGCAAGCTGGCCGTCAAAATCTTTCAGCTCAAAGAAGTTCCCGTAAAACCAGTACCATCCTTCCTGATCGATGACAGATTCTGTATAGTCTGTGAGCATGTCGTTTTTTGAAACCCTGCTGACATTATCAAGGGCTTCCACCTGAGCCAGCTCGTCTTCTGTTATGGCTGACCTGTCCTCCTTACTGATGACTATACGGCTGTCAGAAGAATCAGAAAAGAACTGGCTGTATCCATATATTGATTCTTCATAGGCCATCTTCTGAAAGCTGGAATAAGTCCCTGCTACAGCAAAGACAACAAACAGGAATACCGCAAATATGAGTACGAATTTCGCCGGGATATTGAAGGCGTTCCTTGCACCGATCCTTATCCTGTCTGCTGCGGTTATATCGCTGAACCTGCGGGCCGTTTCCGTCTGAGGCGGTACAGGCTTTGCAATGACCTTGTCTTCCAGTATCTTGCCGTCATGCATTTTTATGAGCCTCGTGGCGTACTTTTCCACCTGTTCCAGATTGTGGGTAACTATGATGACAAGTTTGTCTTTTGAAATCTGGCTGAGGAGACTTATGACATCTTCAGCCGATTTGCTGTCAAGATTTCCCGTAGGCTCATCGGCGACTATTATGGGTGTCTCCTTGGCAAGGGCTCTTGCGATGGCCACCCTCTGCTTCTGACCGCCGGAAAGCTTGGCGCATTTTGTCCCGGCAAAATCCGACAGACCGACTTTCTCTATGATGTCCATGACCCTGTCTCTGGCTTCTTTTTTGCTTTCGCCATTGAGGAGAAGGGCCAGCTCCACATTCTGGTAGACCGTATAGCTGTTCACCAGATTGAAATTCTGGAAAATGTTCCCCACATATTTACGGCGGTATTCTTCAAAATCAGCCTCGTTGTAGTGGCTGGTCTCCTGGCCGTTTATATACATTTCCCCTTCTTCGTAGGTATCCAGCCCCGAAAGCACATTGAGGAGAGTTGACTTGCCGCTTCCCGATTCGCCGGTTATCACGACAAACTCGCCCATCGACAGCTCCAGGTTTACCCTGGAAAAACCGCTGGTTATGACTCCGTTGCTGTAATAAAATTTTGATACATTTTTAAGTTTGAGCATATACATACCCCTTTTCGCTTTTTTCAGTCCAACCGGTCCGCAGGATCTGTTATCTGCATCTCTGCCGTCCGTCGGCCCTTTCACAGAGTCTTCACCCTGCGCACAAAAAAAGTGTACTAAATAAATAGTACACCGTCAATAAAAAATGCTGATCGTAAGTTTTAGTTAAGAAATTTGAAAATTGTTATTTTTCCAGTTTGCTCACAAGAAAATCTATGACCTTGTCCTTTTCTATCCCCAGTGCATAGGCCAGTTCCTCGCTTATTATCTTTTCCGCCTCCCTGAAAGTCCTCTCGTCAGCGATATGCAGTTTCTTTCCCCTGGATTCCTGTTCGTTCTGCTTAAATTTTAACTTTCTGGCCAGCAATATGATGTCCCTGATATCTCCGTAAAGAAGTATATTCTTGAAGGCTGCCTGGCGTTCCCTGTCATTGGTTATCCAAGGATCGCTCTCAAGGGGCAAGGTTTCAAGCAGGTCCATGACCTCGCCCCTTGTGAGCACAGATCTGATCTTGCTCACACCTTTTTCGTTGCTGACAGGCACATAAGTTACTGACCCTCCGCGCCGGAGTACATAATATCTGTCGTTCTTGCCGCCGAACTTCATATCAGCTATCTCCTGTACCTGATAAAGTCCTTCGGTCCCGTATACTACCATATCTCCCTCTTTAAAAGTATTCATATCTCATCACTCTTTCTGTTGTTCTTATATCTGTCATCTTTAACATGCGGCATGCCGTCTGCCCGGCATTGCGGTTTATGCGCAGTTTGGGTTCTCCCCTGCAACGAGGTGCGCCGTTTAAGTATGTGGACCCGGGCTCTCTGTCTCCCCGGCTCCGATGTTGGCTTTTTGCTAAACCTCAGCCATATGAGCCAACATTGCATGTCGAAAAATGTCGAAAATGTCGGAAAAAATGCCCGATGTTGGCTTTTTGACTGCGCAGAGTCATTTCAGACAACAGTTTTCCGGGAAACTGTTACCTGTTTTATGTCTGTGGGCTCAAAAAGACAACATTTCAGAGAAAAGCAGGATAATCCGGTGCCGTTTGTTGGCTTTTTCCTCACTGAGCGAAAAAACAGCCAACCGCTTTTCATGCCGCCCTGCCGAAATGTTGTATATATTTTGAAAATCCGATTTTTTACAACATCAGTCCATAATTTCCCCGGTCTGAAAGGGGTTTCAACCGGAAATGCTGCAATTTTTTATGGATTTCCAATTTTCATACAACATACGCCTGGACATAAAGGCTGACCATCCGCCCATACCCTGTATTTCATATATATTATATCACATTTTCCGTCAAAAATCATGGGGCAAATTTGTGCAGGCTCCCTGGAGTCTTTCCAGAAACTCGCAGGCCTCCAGCCCGTCCATCTGCACATGATGGAACTGAAATGACACCGGCAGCAGGGTCCTGTCCTCCTGCCTCCTGTATTTTCCCCAGATCAGAAAGGGGTTGTTGAATATGCCGCTGTACATGTTTACCGCACCGTCTATATCATAAGCGGCCAGATTGGATGTTCCTATTATCATGCGGTCCGGCAGCTCAAAGTCCGTGCAATCCAAGCGGACCTTTTCAGTCAGCTCATCGTAGATGGCGCTGAACCGGTCAGGGGCATCGCAGAAAGGCAGGTCACAGGTGCTCAGGCCGCCGCTGATGTCTGCTACTATGGTGTTGACTCCTATCTCGTCGTACTCCAGCATCTTCTCGCCCGCCGGCAGCAGGCGGAACTGAGGCGTCTTATGCGCCGCCTGCGCCGTGCAGAAGCACATCAGCATGTTGAATCTGTATCCGCTTTCCTTGAGGCGGACCAGAGGTGATACATCAAGAGTCTTAAATATGGTCACCATAGGCATAGGCGCATCTTTGTAGAGCTGCCAGCTCTTGGCTCTGGGCGTGGTCATCGGGTCTACTTCTCGCATTTTTTCCTCCTTATCCATATCAACGCCCCTGTCTCCAAAGGGCGCAAAAAACCGCTCTCCTGCGGACAGGCGGTCAGCCGTCCGTCAGAAAGCGGTTTTTAAAATGTTATCCTATTTTGCGTCAGGCAGGCTGGTCCTCATCAGGTTTATCCTGTTCTGGTTGTCGATCTCATAGATCTTGACTTCTACCTTATCGCCGATGTTCATTACATCTTCTACTTTTTCCACTCTGCCTTTTGCCATCTTGGAAATGTGCAGCAGGCCTTCTTTTCCAGGGAGGATCTCTATGAAAGCGCCGAAGTTCATTATCCTTGTTACGGTACCTTCGTATACCTCGCCAACTTCCGGATCCTTGGTCAGCATTTCGATCTGGCGGCGGGCTTCCTCTGCGCCGGCCTGGTCTACACTGTAAATGCTTACAAGGCCAGGGATTTCCTCGGAAATATCTATCTTTACACCAGTTTCTTCGATGATCTTGTTGATGGTCTTTCCTCCCGGACCGATGACTATCCTTACCTTGTCAGGATCTATGTTCATGGTCATGGCTCTCGGTGCATACTTGGACAGTTCAGAACGAGGTGCTTCTATTTCTTCGAGCATCTTGCCCATGATGTACATCCTGCCCTCTTTTGCCTGTTTAAGGGCTTTTTCGAGTATCTCCCTTGAAAGTCCGTGAACTTTGATGTCCATCTGTATGGCTGTGACTCCATCCTCGGTGCCGGTAACCTTAAAGTCCATATCCCCCAGGAAATCTTCCATACCCTGGATATCTGAAAGGATAGCAAATTCAGAAGTGCCGACCTCTTTTACTCTTTCGATAAGTCCCATGGCTATTCCGGCAACAGGCTTTTTGATAGGCACGCCGGCGTCCATCAGAGCAAGACATGAACCGCAGGTTGATCCCATTGAGGTAGAACCGTTGGATGAAAGTACTTCGGATACTACTCTTATGGCGTAAGGGAAGTCCTCAACGCTCGGCAGTACCGGTACCAGAGCTCTTTCTGCCAGAGCGCCGTGGCCGATCTCTCTCCTGCCCGGGCTTCTTGAAGTCTTTGCTTCGCCCACGGAATATCCCGGGAAGTTATAGTGGTGCATATATCTCTTGGAAGTATCCTCGGTGATACCGTCGATGGTCTGAGCCTCGCTGGCCGGAGCCAGAGTACATACGGAAAGGACCTGAGTCTGGCCTCTCTTGAACAGGCCGGAGCCGTGAGTCCTCGGCAGCAGTCCGGTCTCGCACCATATAGGTCTGATCTCATCAAGCTTTCTGTTGTCAGGGCGGATGCCTTCGTCCATTATCATTGCCCTTACAGTTTCTTTGGTTATATTGTAAAGGACAGAATCTATATCTCTTGCGCCTTCAGGATAGATCTCCTCGAAGTGCTCTTTAGTCTCCGCCTCAACAGCGTCCATGTTTTCCAGTCTCTCCAGCTTATCCGGAGTGCGGATGGCCTCTTTCATCTTAGGGGCAGCGTATTCCCTTACAGCCTGATCTATCTCATCAAGCGGCTTGTAGAGCACCACTTCCTGCTTAGGCCTGCCCACTTCTCTCACGATCTCTTCAATGAATTCTACGATCTTCTTTATCTCTTCGTGGGCAAAGAGGATAGCATCAAGCATTTCCATTTCAGGAACTTCATTGGCTCCGGCTTCTACCATCATTATGGCTTCCTTGGTACCGGAAACCGTCATATCCATGTCGGAAACTTCTCTCTGCTCCAGAGTCGGGTTGATGACCAGTTTGCCGTCAACTCTTCCCACTTTGACCGAACCTGTCGGCCCGTCCCATGGTATGTCGGAAGTGGCCAGGGCGACCGATGAGCCTATCATGCCGCAGATCTCAGGCGAGCAGTCAGGATCCACTGACATTACTGTAGCCACCACCACTACATCGTTATAATATCCCTTAGGGAACAGCGGCCTGATAGGCCTGTCTATGAGCCTTGATGTCAGTATGGCGTGTTCGCTTGGTCTTCCCTCTCTTTTGATGAATCCTCCCGGTATCTTGCCTACTGAATACATTCTTTCTTCAAAATCTACAGAAAGAGGGAAAAAGTCTATATCCGGCTTTGGTTCTTTTGAAGCGCAGGCGGTTACATTTACCACCGTATCGCCGTACCTTACCATGACTTGTCCGTTGGCCTGTTCGCATACTTTGCCGATCTCAAACTGCAGGAGCCTGCCTCCCACCGCTGTCTTAAATGTTCTGTAATCTTCAAATCTTGCCATTATTAACAACTACCTCCTGTTAATTTCTTCTCTTCACTTTGGCAATCGATGGCTCTCCGCATTGATTTTCCCGATCTCCAGCACATCTTGCCCATTGCAGAAAAACTTAAAAATCAATGCCGGGAGCCATATCGAGTGATACAAATAAGCGGGGATGATATCCCCGCTTAAAGTCGATCTCTGCCGCAAGCCCGTACATACGACAGCTTGCATGCTTGCGCCCGCAAACGGAGAGAAAAGCGCCTTTTCGCCTATTTTCTCAGTCCTAAACGAGCGATAAGGGTCCTGTATCTCTCAAGGTCTTTCTCCCTGAGATATGCAAGAAGGTTCCTTCTCTGTCCTACCATCTTGAGAAGGCCTCTTCTGGAATGATGGTCTTTCTTGTGGACTTTGAGATGTTCGTTAAGATCGTTGATCCTGTAAGTAAGGATAGCGATCTGAACTTCCGGGGAACCGGTGTCGCCTTCTTTGAGCTGATAATCTTTGATTATCTGTTTTTTGATCTCTTTGGTTATCATTTTCTGTCTCCTTTTCTTATTCGCCTCATGCCCTGTGCTGCGTCGGAGTGTCGCCATACGGAGCAAAAGGTAAAATTCCAACGCCTTATATTAACATAAAAAAACCGTTTTGTCCATCAGTTTTTCCTAAACTTCCGCAATTTTGAGAGATCTTTACATCAATTTCGGTATACCGGCATACCATGCCGCCAAACTCTCCATCACACCATGTAATTATATGCTCTCACCATTTCAGTCACATCGTTGGTCTTATATTCGACTATCTTTTCGGAGATAAGCTCCACTCCCGGATATGACGAAGCGCCAAGGGCATCTGCATGTTTCTGGTATTCTATCCTGAGAGTGATCTCATCAGGTATTGCTATATGACCGCCCATCTTGCCGGCAATGGCTGTTTTTACGCCTTCTTCAATGAGGTCGCATGCGTCTGCAGGATGGATGCTCATGACAGAATCACCTACACCTTTTTTTACAGCTACAGTCCCGATCTGAGGGATGTATTTCTTTGCATGATCGCAGATGGCTTCATCTCCGCTGATAAATACAACTGGTACTCCCAGCTTGGCGGCATTATAGCTGTTCTTCATAAATTCTGACATTCTTTCGCCGTTTATCCACACATGATCAAGTTTAGGATAGCAGCTGGTATGGGCAAGGGGATTTTTATCTGAGCCTGCTTCCGAGTGATATCCTATGTATATCACACAGTCAAAAGTTTCATCCAGGCCTTCCAGCATGGAAAGAAGCGTTCCGCCCCATCCTCTTATGAGTTTTACTCCTCTCGGCAGCAGGTTATGGTCTATGTTCATTGCGTTGTCGTGACCGTCGCGGACTATGATCTCCTCTGCTCCTGCTGCAAACGCTCCTCTGCAGGCAGCGGCAACTTCAAGAGACATCTGTCTGGCTGCTTCAGCATACATATGACCGTCAGGCACAGTCTCTCCCCATGATACTACATCTGTCACGCCTTCAATGTCTGCACTGATAAACACTTTCTTCACTTTTTTGTACCTCCTCGCTGTTATTCTTGATATATTCTCGGCGGCCTTGCCATTATACGAGCCACTATCTCATTTTTGTTGGTCCCTGCCAGAGCTGCAGCCTCGGCTATGGTCATGGTATTGTTTTCTCCGTCACCGTATATGACAGCCGTATCTCCTTCCTGGGCATCGGGTACTCCTGACAGATCGACCATGCACTGATCCATGCAGATCACGCCGATTATCGGGCATTTGACCCCTCTGATGGTCACATATCCTTTATCCCTCATATTTCTCGGATATCCGTCAGAATATCCGAAAGGCAGAGTCCCGATGACCGTATCCTCCGGAGCCCTCCACAAATAGTCATAGCCGACCCCTTCGCCTTTTTTGACATGATGTATCTGAGATATCCTGCTTTCAAATGTCATACATGTTTTTACATCAAGGTGACCTTTGGAAAAGCCCTTCAGTCCATAGATGAGCGCTCCCGGCCTGACCATGTTCATTCTGTACTGAGGATAGTCCACCAGTGAAATGCTGTCTGCTATGTGCTTGTATCTGAACTTGCAGCCACGGCGCTCCAGCTTTTCTATCATGTCTGTGAACAGGCTGTACTGTTTTTCGTCCTCTTCTTCGCTTGTCAGGGCAAGATGAGAAAATATCCCCTCCACCTCCAGGCCAGGCAGGCTGTACATCTGGTAAAGTTCTTCTTCATCATATACTCCAAGCCGGTGGAATCCCGTATCTACTTTAAGATGTACCTTTGCTTTTTTCCCGGCTTTTGCAGCCGCCTCGCCAAGAGCTTTTGCCTGTCTGAGATTTACGACTGCCTGGGTTATATCATTCTCGACGACAATGCTGCAAAGTCTCTCCGGAGTATGGCCCAATATGAACACCGGATAATCCGGATAATGTTCTTTAAGTTCAAGGGCTTCGGTCAGGGTTGCCACCGCAAGATACGCTGCCCCCTCTTCCATAAGTGCCGGTGCTATGCCCACAGCCCCATGGCCGTAGCCGTTTGCTTTTACCACCGGCATTATGGCCACATCGCTGCCGCATGATCCGGCTATAAGCCTCATATTCTCTCTGATGGCGCCCAGATCCACTTTTACCACCGTATCTCTCATTATCATATCATTTTTTCTCCTTTTCAAGCAGATGCAAAACTCCCAGTACTTCCATGAGCATGGCGTACTTCATGGATGTTTCATCGGGATTGAAATATTCGCTGTGTATCTTCTGGATATGGGCTTCTTTGCCCGAATCCGTTCCCACATTGAAATACAGCCCGTCGCACATCCTGGAAAAGAAAGAGAAGTCATCGGCTCCCAGACTTGGCTCTTCCATAAAATATATCTTATCCCTGCCGAACAATTCTGTCCCGATGGCCGAAAGATCGTCACATATCTCTGTACTGTTTATCAGGGCCGGGTATCCGTCGCTGAGGGTCATATGCAGTTTTGCGCCATAAGCCTGGCATATCCCTTCTGCTACGGTACGGACCCTGTTTTTCAGTGTATCCATTGTATCAGGGTCAAGAGCCCTCAATGTGCCGGACATTTTCACATCTCCAGCTACGATGTTTTCCTTGGTACCGCCATTGAACTGCCCGATGGTGATGATCCCCGGATCTGTAGGTGAAAGATTGCGGCTTATTATGCTCTGGAGAGCCGTAACTATCTGGGCTCCGGCAAGGATGGCATCTATCCCGCCTTCCGGATGGGCGCCGTGGCATGATACCCCTTCCACTTCCATCTGGATATCGCATGTGGCCGCATTCATCTTTCCGCGGCAGAACTCCATGGCTCCGGCAGGCAGATAAGGCGCCACATGAAAAGCTATGACTGCTCCCGTGTCAGGATCTTTCATGCAGCCATCTTCTATCATCCGGGCTGCTCCGCCGACAGTCTCTTCGGCAGGCTGGAAGAAGAGCTTGACTGAACCGTAAAACCTGTCTTCCAGTCTTTTGAGTATCTTTGCAGTTCCCAGCAGGCACGCCATGTGGATATCGTGTCCGCAGGCATGCATTATGCCGTGGTTTTCTGACTTGAAGGGGCTTTCAACAGCTTCCTCTATGGGCAAGGCATCCATATCTGCCCTTATGGCTACCGCTTCATATCGGCGTCCGGCGGGCGCATGCAATTTTCCGTCTATCCTGCCCACAATGCCGTGGCCTCCTATGTTGTCCCTGTACTCTATTCCCCATTGGCTGAGATACCGGCAGATCATCCGTGCCGTCCTTTCTTCGTGTTCTGACAGTTCCGGATGCCTGTGAAAATCTCTCCTGATGCTGATGATCTCAGGAAATATTTCATCGACCAGTGTCCTTACTTCATCTTTTAGCTGATTATACATTTTCCCTCCTGTGTATTTAAACATCCTCACGCATCCCGCCGCCGCACTTTCCTCTGAAAGCTGACAGAAAAACCGCCATGACGCAAAGGACGATAAACACATAAAATGATGTCCTGACCGTCAGTATCAGATCAGGTATCTGAGCTTCTTCCATCGGAAGATCGCCCAGTATCATGCCCATGACAACGCTGACGATACCCATGCTTGCTGACTGGCCGTAGGTCCTCATGGTTGCCACTATGGAATTGGCTATGCCATAGTCTTCCTCTCTGACTCTTTCCATTATAGCATTTGTATTGGGAGCAGAAAAGACTGCAAATCCAAACCCGGCCGTCATAAGGGCGGATACGGCGAACCACAGTCCTGTATCTTCATCGATAAAAGAAAACATGGCAAGGGCTGCAACGCAGATCATCATTCCTGCTGTAGCGATCTTGTGGGGACGCACCTTGTCGGAAAGTTTTCCCATGACCGGAGAAAATACCGCCTGGATCAGCGGCATACATATCAGTATAAGGCCGGCATCCTGCGATGTGAAACCCATTACCACCTGCAGATATATGCTCATCAGATAACTTATGGCAAAAGTCGCTCCGTAATTGAGCAGCGCCGCCAGATTTGAGAAAGAAAAAGCAATATCTTCCCTGAACATTTCCACCCGTATGAGGGGCTGCTTCCTTCCTTTCTCATACAAAAAGAAGCCTGCGCCTGCTCCGATGCCTGCGGCAAAGGCCGCCCATGCCCATATTCCTTCAGAAAGATTGCTGAGCCCATACAGGCTCATGCCGATGGCACATATATAAAGTATGTTTCCTGAAATATCAAATGATATGCTGTCCTC
>ULTL01044939.1_pt1 | contig 14761 bp, 16 predicted proteins | sample 1957531 | NCBI WGS metagenome assembly ULTL01 (sample SAMEA4835732, study PRJEB28245) | human gut metagenome | biome: gut microbiome; material: fecal sample | place: Denmark | collected 2008 | reverse complement strand
GGCCCTGCAAACCATTTTGCGAAAATTCCTTGACACTACCAAAATCCTTGACACTGCCCCTTACCAGCAGAGCTGGTAATTCTGTCCGCTAAAGCTATACCAAAAGAAACGGTTTCCCTTTGCTTCGGCAAAGGGAAACCGTTAGAATGTTAGATTAGCAGTGCTGCTCTTAAGCAGTTCTCTTCCCGTTGGCTATTTTAGTAGCGCAAATATCCTGGCTCATCCCAGATAGCAACACTCTAGCGAATTCTAAAACTTTTGCTCACTGCATATTTAATGAGAAAATCAACGATAAGGCATTGTACAGCTACCAAATCACTCATAGGCGGCCCCCTAAAATTTCAGGGTCTTACGAAGTCTTGGAATAGTCTTTTCCTATTTTATTTGCTCTCGAATGTGCTCTAGTCTTTTTTTGCTCTCCGTCCTAAAAAATACTTGGTCGTTCATACATGTGACTAATTGAAATCCCTGATTAATGCGCATTACCGCCTCTTCTTCACTTGCAGTAACGATTCCTGGAACGACTCCATATTTTTTGCATGCTTTTAGAACTCTTTGAATAGCTTCAGTCACCTCCGGATGGTCGAGTTCTCCAGGACAGCCAAGATCCTGTGTCAAATCTCCCGTCCCTACAAAGATGCAGTTTAAACCAGGTGTTTGGCAAATCTCTTCAATGTTTTTCACACCCAGTTTCGTTTCACACTGCATTATTACATACAGATTTTCGTTTGCCTGCTTTCGGTAGTCTTCATATACTCCCCAACGAGGCCCTCGTCCACAATTGGCACCCCGCTTTCCAAGAGGAGGAAATTTTGTATATTGAATAATCATATCCGCTTCCGCTCTTGTTTCAACTAGAGGCACCATTATTCCATGAAGTCCAACATCCAGAAGGCGACTCATCATTGGTCCATCCGCAGGGTCATATACTCGCGAAAGTGCAGCCATTCCATACAGCTCTGATGCACGGGACATTTCCACCATTGTCTCCATAGAAGTCTGTGCATGCTCTGCATCAATAATGATAAAATCCATTCCATTTAGCGCCAGGCATTCACAGTTCATTGCAGAGCCAGAGGCAACAAAAGCTCCCAAAGCGTAGCCATGCTTGTCCAGCTTTTCTTGGATCATATTTTGCATATACAAAGATAATTCCTCCTTTTATTTTTCTTTTGATAGCGCCCCATCCTTAAACTCAAATTCATTAAAAATCTCAACAGGAAATTTAATGAGACGTTCTGTATCAAATAACGCCCACTTTAGTTCATCTGATTTTACAGATGTTCCTTCCATCAAAACCGGAATCCCTTTATCTTCCATTTCATTAACAACGCCCCGAAAATCATCCACACTAAATCGAAAATGGTGCAGCCCCTCACGCCCGCTTTCTAAATAATGCGTCCAATCGCTTTCTCCATAAATCGGCTGCATCAGCTCAATTTCAATGTTTGCAAAATTATAGAATGCTAATTTTGCTCCAAATTCTGCTTCTTTCCCCTTGTAAAATCTTTTTCTTTTTGGTGTCTCCCCAAGGCGATCCGGTTGCCGCCCAAAAACTTTTTCCATTCCGGCAATGGCTGTATCTAGGTCTTTAACGCATAACCCAATTTGAGAAACATAAGTCAACTTGCCCTTCATAAAAGATATTCCTTCTTTTAGTTATTTGACTTTAAGATTCGTTTGATTTCTTCAATGCAATATTTTCCGCTCCCCATTACCGGGCACCCACATATTTTCTCAATCTGGTTTGCTAAATGCGCCATTGAATATTGTGCAAGAATGATAACATCAACATTTTTGATTTTGTTTGCCGCCTCTAATACCAATCTATCATGTGCTTCTATGTCACCATTTCGCATATATTCATTTGCTTTTGGGCAAACAAATGTGGAAATTTCCTTCGGTCCAGCACCTTGTGCCCGAACTTCAGCTTCGTATTTTTCTTTGGTCGGAAGCAATGCAGAAACTGCTGTCGCAAAAATTGCAACTCGATTCCCCATGCTTGGTGCCTGTCGATGTAGTTCGTCATCAATTAGGATAATTGGGACCTGTAGAAAGGGGCGTACCACATCAATAAGTGGAATCATCGAAGTACAGGCACAAACGATTAATTCTGGATGTATACTTTCTGCAAGTTTCGCTGCCAACAAAAACCGATTCGTAAGATGCGGTGTAATGCCACATTCCACTGCTTCACGTGCAAGTTCGTCGTCAAGAATATTCGCGATCGCCACTTCTGGGATTTCTGCGCAGATCTCGTCTCCAAGCCGCAAATACCCCTGCCGGACTGTGTGAATAATTGTAATCTTTCGCATATAAGTTCTCCCAATGATGCCCTTATTCGCATTTCGTTCTCTTTCCACGGTTAAACTCAAAAATGAAGTCAATAATTGAGGCAATCATGATTACGCCTCCTCCAATAATCGAACTGATCACAACTGTTTCGTCCAAAAAGATTTTTCCAAGCAGTCCCGACCATATGATGCCCGTATAATTGTAAATACTGATCTGCGTTGCTGGTGCCATTTTGTATGCGAATGTGATGCAGACCTGCCCGAGTGATCCAAACAAACCGATCAGCAATAGTGTACCAAACTGCTCTAATGTCGGCAGCACAAAATTGGGGAGCATACAAACTCCTGCACATACTACGCTCAAAGTCGAAAAGTGCAAAATGACGACGGACGGGTCTGTTTTTGTTTTAAGTGCAGAAAGGAATGTATAGGCTATTCCAGAAAAGAGGGCGCTTAGTAGCGCCGCTATCATTGCCAGGGGCGCAGAATTTATCTCTGGGCTACAAACTACCCAAGCTCCCCCAAATGACAGGAATAATGTGATGACTTGTATCCATGATATGCGCTCTTGAAGAAACAACACAGAAAGCAAAGTTACAATTACAGGAGAAAGCTTGTTCAAGATGTTTGCATCTGCAATCTTTGCATGATTGGTTGCATAAAAAAAGTGATAATCGACAAGAATCCTGCAATCGATCTTCCGAACAGAAACTTTTGAATGTCCTTTCTCCCATATGGGGCCCCTTTTTTCAGTGCGGCCGGCAGCAGCAAAAGCAGAGCGATAATATTACGAAAAAAAACTTGTTCCATTATCGGAAACGGAGTCCCAGTTCCTGTCAGTTTAACCGCTAATTGCATGGCCGAAAAGAAAAATGCAGACATTATCATATACGCTATGGCGATAATCTGCTTATTTGATGTCCGCAGGCCTTTTTCAAATTTCATGAATTATCCTTTGCAAATTTCGGAGTCCCATTAATGCAAACTCCTCTCCAGAACTTGCGAACTTACGCCAAATGCAACTGTTGCCTGCTAATTCCACAAATTCCGGCGCATATGATTCAATTGATATTGGCCCTGTATATTCAATCTCACTCAGTGTCCTGAATACATCCTTCCAGGGCACCATACCTGTTCCAGGAACTCCTCTATTATTCTCGCAAGTATGAAAATAGCCCAAATACGTTTTACCACATGTTCGAATCGCTTTCGAAATGTCAGACTCCTCAATCATCATATGGAATGTGTCCAAATGAACTTTCACATTATCCAATCCGACGCATTGGCAATATCTGACCCCATCTTCCGCCGTATTTAAAATGTGTGTAACATATCTATTGATTACTTCCGGCGCCAGTACAATTCTTGCCTGTTTGGCATATTCTGCGATCTGGCGCATATACTCTATACTCAAGCACCATTCGTCATGTGTCCGTGGTCGTCCTGTGCGATATCCCCATCCAGAATAAATCACCCCACCTATTAAATGGCAATCTATTGCATATGCAATATCGATAATCTGTTTCATATAGTCTGCTGCGATTTGTCTCTGCTTTTTATCCGGAGAAATTGGGTTATACTCACAGGGGAGAGCTTTTGTTAAAATTGGGACTAAGCCTGTCTCTTTCAGTTCTTTTGCGGTTTGTGATATAGGAAAATTTTTAGGGTTTCCCACAGCAATATCAACTGCCTGAAAGCCCATTTGCCGTACTTTATCAAAAATCCATAAATCTTTTTTCCCAAAATCCTCAGTCCATAGAAGTGTGATCACACCAAGTGGATTTTCCATTACCATGAAAGTATCTCCTCAAAACATATCTTTGTTCGAGTTGAAAGCGCATGGCCCGGAATCCGGAAATAATTTCCGATTTCCGGGCCATAGCGACACCAAATTTACTTTAAGTCCTTGATACTGTCATAAGGCACCCTGAAAATTGGGAAATTGGCTCTTGTTTCATCACTGGTCGCAATTTTGCTTGGCAGACGATAATCCTTTTTGGCCGCAATGAGTGCTCCCTTTCTGTCGCTTTCGGCATCTGGCTTATCGGGACGTTTGGGGGTAAAGATATCCATATTCAAAACGGGTACCGTGCCAACAGCACAGATGTAATGAGGAACCATTGGAGGAATTGCCATCATACACCCCGGTCCCAAACGGTATGGCACACCATCTACATAAAAATCACACTCCCCCTGCATGATGAATACAAGTTGCTCATATTTGTGCTCGTGGGGGCCAACAGTGTGCCCTGGTGTTACTTCGCCAAGGGTACATGTCATGGATTCCGCTCCCTGATAGCAGACCTGCCGAATTTTTTCGCGCACATTTGTCCACTCCACCTCATTAAAATTCATAATAGTAGGAACATAAGACATAAAATTACCTCCTTATCAAATCTGTGTTTTTCAAATTCCCAGCAACTTAGCTGGTGTTTCTTTTGCCATCATGGCCACTTGCGCCTCAGACAACTTCATTTCATTCAGGAGCACATCCAAAAACTGCGCATGGTGCGCAACCGGGTCTCCGTTAACCATTTGACCGAAATCGGAATCAACAACAATCTGTTCCATTGGAACCACATCGAGAATATCTCGGATCACAGAGTGCGGCACTACTCCTGTTCGGCTTACTTCTGTAAATACGCCCGAGTTAAGTTCAATATACGCTCCTAATGCTGCCCAGCGAGAAATGTCATCCATAGATGCCCCAATCAAGAAATGAGGATGATTTACAATCACCTTTTGAATTTTCATCTCAGCAGCTTTATGTAGCAGTTTGTCAATCTCCGCAACACTTCCGTGGCCTGTCGAAAGGATCAGGTCTTCATGTTCTTTGATGAATCTGAGTACCTGTACGACTTCCGGGATCAGTTCTCCTCGTTCGTCCAAATAATAAACCGGGTGCTCCGGAACTGTCATATTACCAGAACCAGGAAAATGGCCCTTGTGCTCGTCAATATGACGCTTTGAGGATACTGTAGGCATCCAGACAAATTTAGCCCCCATGCCATAAGCAGCATCTAATGCATTTAAATTAAAAAGGCCAACAGAATTGTTTAAAGCGATACCGCCAAATACCCGAATATTAGTTGTGTTATTCAAATGGTTTTCTACAATTTTTGCGCTCATCATGGTGGGAAAATAATGATCTTTAATAACAAACGCACGGTAGCCAGCCCGTTTGGCCAGATACATCATTTCCGCACCATCTACGTAGCGATTAGCAACTGAAGGTCCTGCATGTACATGCAGATCAATTACTCCGTTCAAAAAGCCTTCTCTCATAATTCACTCCTCCTGTTAACATTTCTACCCTGTGTATCCCATGAACACGCGCGGCAAGAAAAGTGCGACATCTGGCAGATATGCAAGAGCAGCAATGACTATAAATGCACCCAGGGCAAACGGAATAATCGCCTTGCTGATACTGCGGACGTCCAGCCCTGCAACGTTGGCTGTTACAAACAGCGTCATGCCAACTGGCGGTGTCACCAATGCCAACACCAGCATTAGGCAGAAAATCAGCCCAAAGTGCAAGGTATCCATCCCAATGGCTGTGGCAAGACCCAGGAACACCGTAGAGAAGATCAGCATGGACGCCGTCGCCTCCATCAGGCAGCCAACAATAACCAGAATTACCAGCATCAATGCAATTACCAAGTAGTAATTATCCGTCAAGCTCAAAATTGCTTCCTGAATCATGGTCGGAATGCCGTCCACAGCCATGGACCACCCCATGATATTTCCGCAAGCAATGATAAACATGATGGAAGCTGAAGACTTTGCTGCGCGGAGAAGCATTTGGGGGATCTCTCGGAATGTCAGACTTCTGTACATGATGCCGGCAATCAGGGCGATTACGCATGCAACAGCTCCCGATTCTGTAGGTGTAAAAATCCCCGCCAGAACACCACCAACAATCACCACCGGGACCAGAAGCGCTGGGATAGCCTCCACAAAAGCTTTCAGAAGGCGTTTGCCGCTAATTCGATCAAATACCTTTGGAAGCTGGTGCTTTCGTACATACATCCGCACAACAACACAATATGCAACAGCAATCAGGATGCCAGGGAGAATCCCCGCCAAAAATAGCATCTTAACAGAGCATCCCGTCAGGACACTATAATACACAAAGGTCGTGCTAGGAGGAATAATCGGTCCCAGCATTCCTGCTGCTGCTATAAGGCCTCCGCTGAACTCCTTCTCGTATCCCGATTTTTCCATATCCGGGATCATTACATTGCAGAGAATGGAAGCCACAGCATTGCTACTTCCAAGAATTGCAGACAGCAGTGCAGCGGTAAATATTGTACAATATGCCAAGCCTCCACGAATGCATCCCACAATTTCTTTTACGAAATCCAGAAGCTTCCTGGTGACTCCTCCGCCATTCATCAATTCTCCTGCAACAATGAAGAACGGGATACATGTCAAACTCGTAATATTAATTCCGGCAAACATACGCTGAGGAATAACTGCAAAGTATTCCGGAGACATAAATGCCAAATGTGAGATTCCCGTCAAGCTCAGGACAAATGCAATTGGCGCTCCCAGAAGCAGAGATCCGAAAAAGATACCCAGCACTACTATGAACACACTGCCGCATCCCCTTTCAAAAGTTTTTGAAATAACCTTACATACTTATCAACAGAAAAAACGAGCATGCTAACAAAGCCTATCGGCATCGCCATATACGGAATCCACAAGGCTATTTTTAGACCTATTCCGACGGAGTACTTAATACTGGGAGATTGAATGGCCAAAACAGAATAGTACAGGAGGAAAATGACCAGCGCCGTAACGATTGTGTTTACCAAAATTTCCAAAACGACCTGTACTTTTGTAGGAAAAAGCCGCGTAACCAAATCTAGTGACGCCAAATTGTCATCTTTATATGCAGCTGCACCTCCGATAAAACCCACATAAATAATGAGATACCGGATAAAATCATCAGCCCAGATAAAAGATTTCCCCAAGCAATACCGCCGGACCACTTCAAGAAATGCCACAATAATCATTAGTCCGAGTACAACCGAAACGCTGTACATGATTATTTTATAGAGAAGATCTACTATCTTTCGATATATTTTCATCTGTATACCTCTGAGCTTATTTTTTTATAAGAACAACGCGACTTCACCATCGACATATCACTCGTGTAGGCTCATAGCAAAGTCAATCAGAGCATTAATTTTTTCATCAATCTCTCGGTATTCACTAATAAACGGTTCCGCTGCATCTTTAAATTCTTGCAGTTCTTCCCCCTCAATATAGTTCACTTGCACTCCTGCATCTAAACATTCTTGCAGAAACGCTTCGTCCAAATCATAAATTAGTGATTCAAAGCAATAATCGGCCCCGTCCTGAAAACATTCCTTGATTAGGTTAAAATCTTCTTCAGACAAAGAACGATACGTGTCTCCACTCATCCAATAACTGGCAGGGAAAGGATACATGTTGGCAATCGAAAGGTAATTGATAACATCATAATGCTTCTGACTGGCGGCAGAACTAATATTGATCTCTTCTCCGTCTATTACGTTATTCTGAAGTGCAGAATAAACTTCTGTATAAGCTAGCATTGTCGGGCTTGCCCCTAAAGCTGTCATAAACTCCGTCAGAATCGTTGTGTTAATACAGCGCAGCTTCAATCCCCGCATATCATCCACACAGGTAATCGGTTTTTCTACAGTGGCAAACTGCCGCATTCCATTTTCTGAAAACCCCAAATATTTAATATCAAATTGTTCTTCGATTTGAGCCACAATATCCAAGAATTCCTCTGAAGTGAATAATGCATATTCGTCTTCATAGCTTTCAAGCAAAAATGGTGCTTGGATTGCATCAAACAGCGGAGTATACGTTGAAAATGCGCTAGTACCAACAGCAACAATATCCAAAGTCCCATCAAATAGCTGTAAAATCAAATCTCCATCTGACCCCAGCTGGGATTCTCCAATATGGTCAATAGCAATTCGCCCATTGCTGCGGCTCTCAATTTGATCCACTACCCAATACGATGTTTGTCCAGCTGCCATATTTGCCTGCTCTGCAGTCGCATAGGTAAGCTCTAAAGTTCCTTCTTGACCAGAATTGCCATCTTGCGCAGGTTCTTCTGTGTTTCCCCCATCGGCCCCGCCTCCGCAAGCACTTACAGATAACATCATTGCCAATGTCAAGATCAAAGCAGCAAAACGTTTCATCTTCAATCTCCTTTACTTTTACTTTTTTCGTGTCTACTCTCCCAAGTTGCATACTCGTTTATAATTGATCTATCACTCCTCTCACATATGCCCAGGCATTTTGGATACCTCTTACCCTGTGTCCGCTAGCTTCTTCAATGCATACCCAACCGTTAAAGCCAAAGACTTTCAGTCGTTTTAGCACCTGTGGAATTGGACACACACCTGTCCCAATTTCAGTTGGTGAAAACTTTCCTACTTGTGCCATATCTGAAACGTGTACAGTCTCCACACGGTCAATTACTTTCTCCAGAACTTCAAGAGGATCTTCGCCTTGGGCAACAACATTCCCTATATCAAAATTCAGGCGAATTTCAGTATCTTCAATTCTCTCAAAAATTTCGAAAAATATATCTAGTGGGTAGCTAAAATCAATTTCCGCCCAGGCGCCAGGTTTTGCATGGTTTTCAAACAACAGAGAAACGTTATATGTTTTTGCAATATTATCTGCTTGGTGCAAATATTCTGAGGCCAGAACAATCCCCTCTTCTTTGCCGACACCAGCGTGCGCTTGGCCTGCTAATACGCGCAAATATGGTATTCTTAGTTCGTCGCAAAGCGCAATATCTCTTCTCAAAAAGTCCAATTCACGCCGCCGCTGGTTTGGATCTGGATTTGTGAAATCAGGATATGTTGTCGCCATAATTACGGGTATTCCCACAGAATCTATATCCCTGCGTAGTCCATCTAAATAAGTCTGAGTGTGTCCCAAAATCATCATCATGCTCAGGTCTATTCCATCAAACCCAATCCCTTTAGCAACTTCTGCCCATTGCTTCAAAGTCATTCTGCCAGTTTGAAGTTCAGCAAAAAGGGAAACCGGTAAACAGCTAATCTTCATATACTCTCCTTTTCACTTTATGAAATCGTTTTCATTCCGGGGCATAAAAATTATCGCCAAAATCTCCTGACGTGTCTTTCGATACAAGCTTTTGAGATCGTTTTCTGAAATCGATTTCATTTTAGCATAACAAAAATTAAATTGCAAGACCTTTTTTAATTTATATGAAGCCACGCCCGGAAAATTCGGCATTTTTTTTCTTTTACAGGATCTTTGATCTGCTGTATCAATAAATCAAATGCGGCTCTTGCCATGTCTCCTAGGGGTTGTGTAATAGTGGATATATCCGAATTATATACATTTGTTAGCATCGACCCTGAAAATCCAACAACCTCCACATCATCCGGAACCCTATACCCATTTTCCTTTAAGTAGCGCACACACCCCATTGCTACAATATCAATAGAGCAAATAATGGCATCCGGACGTTCATAACGATTCATCAACTCTTGTGCGCCTACAATGCCCGCTGTCATACCATCCGCTACTTCTGATGCTAGCTGTCCTTTCGGCGTACTTGCCAAAAGCGGGAGGCCCGAGTCCTTAACAGCGGCCTCATACCCAAGGAACTTTTCTTTGATGATAACTCTCACCATATCTTTAAATCCGCCGCCAATGAAGCCAATTCGCCTCCGGTCTTTTTTTATAAGTGTTTTTACTGCCTGATAAGTAGCATCTCGGACATCTAAAAACACATTATTGAATGCATCTCTATCCTGAGCAGCGGTAATCAAAACAATTGGAAGATTTTCCTGAAGCCGATTTAGCGTTTTTAACATCTCTGGTTCATCAAGATAGCAAATAATCACTCCATCATATTGATATTCTGAGATATTCATAAGGATCTTTTTCAGCGTATTCATATCTTCCTCAATAGAATAGATACTGAGGGTATATCCATTTTTACTGCATAAGTGCTCCATTTCTCGAAGCAACTCTATATAATATAAATTATTCAATGTTGGGATAATGAACGCAATCATGTTCGATCTTTTCGTGCGCAATCCTGCTGCTATCGGATTGGGTGAGTATCCCAACTCCTTTATAGCAGCCTCAATTTTTTTTGCAGTCTCATCACGCAGCATGCTTTTATTATTCAAATATCTAGAAACTGAAGCCGCAGACACTCCCGCAAGTTTTGCAACGTCAATTATTTTAGCCATATAAATACTCTTTCTTCACATATATATATATATAAGCAAACTTGTACACTTTGAGCTGTTATTTTAATTCTAGTATCACATGTAAAATTTGTCAACGCTACAACTATAACTTTCACAAAACTCTATCAATAGATGATGGAGAAGTCTTTTCAAAAGGCGAAATATCATCTTCCGCCAGCGTGCATCTTAAAAAGAGTCTTTCCTCTATGCTCTATCATGCTCTATTAAAAAAGACCTTTGGAACTATTTTCTTTACAATCAATTCAGTCTGTGTCTCCGCTCGGCAAATGGGGTTGATTTAAAACCTTCCGTATGCCTTGATGGGTCACAGCATCTGTTTTTCCTTCAGCTCCTGCAGCCAGGCACTCACGTGGGTCAGCAGGTCCTCATAAAATCTGCTGTCTGAAAAGGCATCATACTCCTCCAGCTTCAGAAATGCGGCGTTCCGGGTATGGCGGCCGTCGATCTCCTCAAGGTGGTTCAAGACGCCGTATTCCTCCCCATAAAATCCGATGAACTGCCAGAACACCGGAAAACGGGAGGTCTTGACCAGGATCTCCTCGATCTCCCAGTCGGACTGCAGGCGGCCGTCCGTCAGGAACAGCACCAGCACCGGCCTGTGCTGGCCGCCGTAGATCATCATGACGTCCCGCATGGCTTCAGGCTCGTTGTTGTACTGGTAGTTGAGCATGCTCATCCACCGCTCGTAGCCGCCGGACTGGGCGAAGGTATAGTCCCGGATGTTGTCCAGCGTCACCGGGTCCAGCTGGCGGCTCTTGGCGGCAAAGGCCCAGCAGTCCATGTCGCCCCGGTCCGTCAGGGCGGAGGACAGGGCAAAGAGCTTGTCAAAGATCTGCTGCACGTGCCCGGACCGGTAAAAGTCAAACATGGACCCGGAGGCATCCGCGCACAGGACCGCAGAGAGCTCCCGCTCCGCCGCCTGGGGGAACCGGGCCAGGGCGCCGAAGGCGGATTTGTACAGCGGCGCCAGAAACTCCAGATCCCCCTGGCTGCGGCGGGCCAGATCCTCCATCCGGGCGCACACCCGGGGCGGCAGCGCCCGGAGGATCTCCCCCACAGATAGGGCCGCGCCGCCGGCATGGCCCTGCCGGGACGGAGCGGGAGCCGGCCTGGATGGCGGCGGCGGAGGCGGCGCCGGGTCTGCCACCACGCCGCCGAAGCTCTCCACCAGCGCCCGGAGACCGCCGTTGAAGCCTCTCCCCACGGCGCTGAACTTCCAGTCTCCGTTTTTGCGGTAGAGCTCTCCGGCCACGATGGCCCGCTCCCCCTGAAACTCTCCTCCCGTGTAGGCGTATCGGACCGCCTCCTCCCCTCTGGCCAGCAGGCGGATGCTGCCGCGGGTCAGCTCCCGCAGGGTCCGGGAGCCGTCGACGGCGGCAGTGAAGGAGAGCCGCTGGATCTGATCCGGCAGGGCCGCCAGGTCGATTTGGAACCGGGCGGTCCCGGCAGAGGGCCCCTCCGCCAGGACCATCGCCCCGTCCGGCGTGCGCCGCTGGTTGTAGAACAGGAAGTACCGCTCGTCAGAGAGACGGCCGGCGCCGTCCAGTCCAAAGCAGGATACGTCCACGGTCAGCGGTCCCTCGTGCCGCAGCTCCACCTCCAGGGTCCAGGAGCGGCAGACCGTCTGCACGGATATCTTCTGTCCCCGCTGCAATTCCATCATGTCTTCGGCTCCTCTCCCGTGTTTACTTGCGGCCCGCCACCCAGCGGAACCCAAAGTGATAGTGGGCGTCCACGGCCCGGTGGCTGTTGAAGAACAGATCCTCCCGCCGGACCTCCAGGCCGCCGTCCCGGCCGGTGAGGCTGGCCAGGACGCAGAATCGCTCGTTGCTGTTGGGATTGTCGATGTGGACCTCGATATCCGGCTCCCCCTGCTGGCTCAGCACCACCCGCGCGTTGGTGGCGCGCCAGTTGGGCACGCCCTCGTAGATAAAGGCAAATACGATGGCGAAGTCGATGAGCTCCGGCCGGAAGAAATCCATGTTCTCTCCATTGACGCTGGCGCCGGAGCGGTCGTCCTTGTCCAGCCTGATATAGGGCGGCTGATCGGAGGCGCCGAAGCTGCTGCCCAGCGCCTGGATGACGCCCTGCCGTCCGTCCTTCAGCCGGTACATGCAGGCCAGGTCCAGGTCGATGCCCCGGCTGAACAGGCCCTGCCGCTGGTCCCAGTTCAGATTCACATGGATCCGCTGACGGTTTTTCTTCAGGTCGATCTTATGGCTCTCACCGCTCTTCTTCAGGCTGATCTTGGTGAGATTCACCCTGGGCTCTGCGGGGGCGGGCGCCGGGGCCGGCGCAGGGGACGGGGCCGGCGTATCCGGCCTGACCTCCTCCCCGCCGAAGTGGGCCAGCAGGGCGGAGAGCCCGCCGTTGAAGCCGCTGTCCACCACGGAGAGGCGCCAGATCCCGTCCTTGCGGTACACCTCGCAGAGGATCAGCGCCTTCTCCTGCCGGTATCCGGCGCCGGAGAAGGCGTAGGACGCCTGCCCCAGGCCGCCCTCCAGCAGCAGCGTGCCCCGGGCCAGTGCCTGCATGGTGCCGTCCTCCACGGCGATGGTCACCACCAGCCGCTGCAGGAAGTCCGGCAGCCGCCCCAGGTCGATGGAAAAGGCCGTGGTCCCGCCGGACTGCTCCATGGAGACGGCCCCCTCCGGCGAGCGGGTCCGGTTGTAGAAGACGAAATAGCGGTCATCGGACAGCTTGCCTGCGCCGTCCACGCCGAAGCAGGTCACATCCGCCTCTCCCGCCGGCAGAGACACCGCCACGGAAAGCCGCAGCCGTCCATCCTCCGTCAGGTCCGTCAGTTTGCACTTCTGTCCTTTTTGCAGTTCCATTCCAAAGCTCCTCTCCCCGCCCGCAGGCGCAGTGATACAAGATCCGCGCCGGTCCCTCAGCCCGGACCGGCCTGGGCCAGCACCGTCCGCAGGACGAAGTCCGGGAACCGGACGTTCTCTTGGCAGACCAGGGTCCGCTCCGCCGGAAGGGCCGGCAGCAGCGTCCCGTCCGGGATCATCGCCAGGTCCGCCCGGCGCAGCATGGGCACGTCGATGACGCTGTCCCCGGCACACAGGATCCGCTCCGGCCGGTACCGCCCGGCGGCCCGCCGCAGCGCCGTCCCCTTGTCGATCCCCGGCGGGAACCAGTAGACCTTCCTGCCGGAGACCTCCATCTGAAAGGGAGCGTCCTGCGCCCAGGCGGCGGCGCACCGCTCCGCCGCCGCGGCGTCCGAACAGGCCGCATAGACATACATGTTCTCCACGATGCGGGCGGAGGTGACGTCCTCCCGGGCGGAGATCCGCCCCAGCAGGTCCCGCAGGGCCCCCTGATGCGCCCGCACCAGCTCCCAGGACTGGTCGTACCAGTCCCGGTCGATGGCTCCATCCCGCAGCAGCACGGCGCCGTTGGCAGTGAGCGCCTCCCGGGGGAGGGCCCCCTCCGGCCACCGGATGCGCTGGTACTGCGCGATGGACCGGGTGGTGATGGGCAGCAGGCGGACCTGCCGGGCCGCCTGAGGCAGCAGGTCCACGGTCTCCGGGGTGAAAAAGCCCTGCTCCGCACCGTTCCAAAGCTCCGCACACCGGTCGCCGGGCTGCCGGTGCCGGTGGGAGAACAGCAGCGTATTGTCCAGATCGGTGGCAAATAAAATCCGCTTCATCATCTCACGTGTCCGCCAGGTCCCGGATCAGGCCGCAGGCCCGGTAGTTCTCCAGGGGGTGCTCCGCCAGCTCCACGCCCTTCTCCCGTGCCAGCTGGTAGATGTGGCCCAGGTGTTCTTCGTCCCGGAGGCTGTGGACCAGGATCTTCCAGGGCACCCGCCGCAGCAGGACCCGGGTGGCCTCCCCGATGCTGGGCTTGATGAGGTTGATGTCCCGGATGCCGAAGTCCGCCCCGATCCGCCGGACCTCCTCCAGCCCGGTCTGCCCGCTGCGGCGGGACGGCGGCGCAGGCTCCGCCCCGGCGGGAAAATGGGCCTGGATGGTATCGATGAACTGGTAGGTCAGGTCCTGGTCCATCAGCTCCCGGTAAAAGACAGCGCCGTGGAAGTCCTCCGGTCCGATGATGTCACTGCGGAGGAACGTCCGGCTCAGCAGGCCGGATACCGTGGAATTCAGGCAGGAGCTGGCGATGAGGAAATCGTCATGGGTGCCGCAGACGGCCGCCACATTGGCCGGATCCGACAGCACCGCCAGCCCCGGATCC
>ULTL01026977.1_pt1 | contig 14818 bp, 14 predicted proteins | sample 1957531 | NCBI WGS metagenome assembly ULTL01 (sample SAMEA4835732, study PRJEB28245) | human gut metagenome | biome: gut microbiome; material: fecal sample | place: Denmark | collected 2008 | reverse complement strand
TGGGCCACCCGGCAGATGGACTCCTCCACCTCCTTGGCGGCTACCAGCATCAGGTCCGCCAGCTCGTCGATGACCACCACCACAGAGGCCATATGGGGCAGATCCTCCCGCTGGGCGGCCAGGGCGTTGTACTCCTCCAGCTTCTTCACACCCAGCTCGGAGAAGGTCTTGTACCGCTTCATCATCTCGTACACCGCCCACTGGAGGGCCCCGGCGGCCTTCTTCGGGTCGGTGACCACGGGGATCAGCAGGTGGGGGATGCCGTTGTAGGGGGCCAGCTCCACCATCTTGGGGTCCACCATGATGAAGCGGACCTCATCCGGGGTGGACTTGTACAGCAGGGACACGATGAGGGAGTTGGTGCACACGGACTTGCCGGAGCCGGTGGTACCGGCGATGAGCACGTGGGGCAGCTTGGCGATGTCCCCCACGATGTCCTTGTTCCCGATGTCCCGGCCCACGGCAAAGGCCACCGGGGACTTGTGCTGGGTGAAGGCCCGGGACTCGATGACATCCCGGATCAGCACCGGGGAGACGGTCTTGTTGGGCACCTCGATGCCCACCACGGAGATCTTCTCCGGAATGGGGGCGATGCGCACGCCGCTGGCCCCCAGGGCCAGGGCTATGTCGTCGGCTAGGTTGGTGATCTTGCTGAGCTTCACCCCCTGGTCCAGGACGAACTCGTAGCGGGTGATGGCGGGTCCCCGGATCACGTCGCCGCCGGTGGCGTCCACGCCGAAGCTGCGGAGGGTATCCGCCAGGCGCTGGGCGTTGGTCCGCAGCTCCGCCCCCGCCTCGATGTAGTTGTCCTGCCGGTTCTGGTCCAGCAGGGTAATGGGCGGGAAGTCGTAGGTCTTCTCCACCGCCATGCCGCTGGCGATCTCGGCGGCCACCTGGGCGGTGGCGGCCTCCACCTCGCCGGCGGTGTCCTTTTTCCGCCGCCGGGTCTCCACCGGCGGCTCCTCCTGGAACTCCGGTTCCTGAATGGGGACGGGTTCCGGCGGAGGAGCGGGAACCGGCGCCGGCTGGGGCTCCTCCTGGGGCTGGGCCGGGGCATTGCCGTTGGGAGCACTGCCGGTGAGCACGTCGGCGGGGGTCATCTGCTCCTTGTCCCGGGGCTTGAAGAAGCTGGAGAGTACGCCGCCCTTCTTCTCCCGGGAGGTCTCCTCGTCATCATCCAGGGGGATGTCGATCTCCGGCCGGGGCGCACGGGGCCGGGCCGGCCGGGGGGCGGGCTTCTCGGCCTTGCGTTCCGCTATCGGCTGGAAGTACTCGTCGTCCTCCTCGTCCTCGTAGTCCTCCACCCGGTAGTCCAGACGCTCCCGCTCCTTCCACATCTGCCAGAGGGTGGAGAAGCTGATCTGGAACACCACCATCAGCAGCACCAGGATCAGGACGCAGAAGATCACCACGGAGGCGGGCTTGCCCAGCACCGCCAGGAACCCCTGGGCGGTGCCCCCGGAGAGGACGCCGCCGCTGTAGAGCTCCCCGCCGGTGGTCCACAGCTTGCCCAGCAGGCCGTCGGGGCTGGAGAGATCCTCCCGGCAGAAGAGCATGTGCCACACCCCGCCGAAGAGATAGGGCACCAGCAGGGCCGAGGCGGTCCGCAGGGCCACCGGCCTCCCCTTGTGGGTCAGCAAGATCCAGGACGCCGCCGCCAGGGCCGGGGCCACCAGGAAGTAGCCGAAGCCAAAGAGGCCCTTGAGCGCCGTGGGCAGCAGGACGATGAGCCAGCCGTCCTGGTTGAAGTAGCTGAAAAACACGCACAGGGCCAGGATCAGAAACACCACCCCGGTGACCTCCCGGCGGATGGGCCGCTTGGCCGGGGCTTTCCGGGAGGAGGACCGGCTGCCGGTCCCCTTCCCGCTCCTTGCGCCGCTCCTGGCGGATGAGGAGCGACTGCCGCTCTTTCCGCCGCCGGCGGTTTTTTTCTTTGGTGTGGTCGCCATGGTACACCTCACTTGCCATCAATTGCTCCCAGGATCAGCCGGTCAAAGTCCGGCTGATGGGCCAGGAAGCGGTCCCGGATTCCCGGGGTGAACGCATCCGTCAGGATAAACCTCTTGTACTCGTCATAGGGCAGCAGCCTCCAGTCCACCGTCTCCCCCTCCTGGAGGGAGATCGCCTGATCTTCCGGGTTGAAGCGAACCAGAAAGCTGTGGTAGATGGTGGGATAGCCGTCGATCCCCCGCCTGGGTTGGACGTAAACTGACGTAAATGCCTCCGGGGGCAGGGCCAGCCCGGTCTCCTCCCGCAGCTCCCGCCGGGCGCCCGCCAGGGGGCTCTCTCCCTTCACCACGGACCCGCCGGTGACCTCCCAGTGGAGGCCCCAGGGCTTATCCGGGTGGCGCTGGGTCACCAGCACCCGCCCGTCGTGTGTCACGGCGTAAATCTCCACCACCAGGTGATAGGCTCCCTCCGGCACAGGCTCCCCTCGGACCAGATCAAAGCCAAGGGGCCTCCCCTCACGGTCCACCGCGTCCCAAAGCTCTCTCTCCATAGCCGCGTCAGGCTCCCAGCCAGGGCAGGCCGGAGGTGGACTTCATGACGCTGAGGGCCAGGGTGATGACGCCGGCGGCCCAGCAGTAGTAGGAGAAGGCGCCGAAGCGGCCCTTCTCCGCCACGAACCGAAGCAGGCGGATGGAGAAGTAGCCGGACACCGCCGCCACCGCCACCCCCAGGAGGTAGGCGGGCACCAGGGCGGGGTCAATGCCCCCGGCCTGGATCACGTCCACGAAGTGGAGGAGGTTGGCCCCCAGCACCGCCGGGATGGACAGGAGGAAGGCGTAGCGGACGGCGAACTTCCGCTCAAAGCCCACAAAGCACCCCACGGAGATGGTGGTGCCGGACCGGGAGAGGCCGGGGCAGGTGGCCACGGCCTGGCTCAAGCCCACCACCAGCACGTCCCGCATGGTGGCGGTACGCTCGTTCTTCCGTCCCTTCTTCACCCGGTCGCACACCCAGAGCAGCACGCCGGTGACCAGCAGCGCCGCTCCAATGAAGTATGTATTGCTGCTGAGTCCCTCCACAAAGTCCTGGATGGGCAGCACCAGGAACAGGGGCAGGGTGCCCACCACCACCAGCAGGATCATTCGCCGGGCGGGGGGGATTTTCTCCGGCATCCCGCCGTGGGACACGTCCTGGATGGTGCGGATAAACTCCAGGATCATCTCCTTGATGTCGGCCCAGTAGGCCACGAACACCGCCGCCAGGGTGCCCAGGTGGAGCAGCACGTCGAAAAACATGTCGTCGCTGCCCTCCACCCCAAAGCCCAGCAGCTCCTGGGCGATGGCCAGATGGCCGGAGCTGGAGATGGGCAGAAATTCCGCCACCCCCTGGATCAGTCCTAAAATCAAAGCGTTAAACAGGGACACAGAAGCGCCTCCTTCACAAGATATCTTGTTTATAATAGCACACTTGTTTGTGTTTTTCCACTGTTTTTTGCCGCTGATCCAGGCGGCAGATCGCGATACAAAATTGGAGAAATTAGACAAGCGGAGAGGCGGCTTCTGCCCAATTTTACTGCCGGGGCAGCCCGGAGGGCTGTGGGGATCTCCATAGGCTGAAACCGAAAAAAAACAGATGGCACTCTCATCCGCCTTCCGCGCCGCGTCCATTCATCGGCGGTGTAAGGATCGGCGGGAGTGATCTCAAACAGGTCGCCGCCGGTGGCCTGTGCAATATAGCCCGCCACTGCCTCCGTGTTGCCGGTGGCGGAGAAGTAGGCCACCAGGACGCGGCTCCCCGCCGGGTCCTCCGGCTCACCGGCCTCCTCCATGGTCAGATAATTCCGCAGGATCGTGGCCACCTGGGCGCGGGTGGCACTGCTCTGGGGCAGGAACCGGTTGTCCTCCACGCCGTTGACGATCCAATTGGCACGAGCCCAGTCCACCGCCTGGGCGGCATAGGCGGAAATGCTGCCCTCGTCGGCAAAGTCCGTGCCGGACTCCGCTGCCGGACTTCCCGCGTACCGCCAGAGAATGGCGGCGATTTGCTCTCTTGTCACGGGATCATCGGGGCCGAACTGGTCCTCTGAGTACCCGCCGACCACGCCGGCCAGCCGGGCCCAGTAGACCCCGCCGGCGTACCAGGCGTCGCCCGGCACATCAGCAAAGGGATAACCCAGATCCTCATTCTCCAGCGAGGGGGAGCCGGCCATGCGGTACAGGGTGGTGACCAGCATCCCGCGGGTCATGGTCCCGCCGGGAATAAAGGTCACATCCGAGGTGCCGCTCATCAGACCGTTGTCTCGGACATAGGTCACCGCATCCGCATACCAGGCGTCCGCTGCCACGTCGGAAAAGCCGGTGTCCTCCACAGCCGCATAGGCCGTGACACTGAGGCTGAGCGTCAGGATCAGAGCCAGCAGCAATGCCCCAAAGCGTTTACATGTTTTCATCGAAGATCCTCCTTTGATCGGGATTTATGCTCTGTCAGTCCCGTAGACCTCTTTTGCCATCCGCAGCGCCGCCCAGGCCTTGGGCCAGCCCGCATAGAAGGCCAGCTGGGTCAGCGCCTCGGACATCTCCAGGGCTGTGACGCCGTTGGCCTTTGCCCGCTGGATGTGGTGCAGCAGCGAGGTATCCAGAATCCCGCTGGCCATCAGGGCAGCTACGGTGATCAGGCTCCGGTCCCGGGGAGAGAGTTCGTTCTCCCGGGACCAAACTTCGCCAAACAGCACGTCGTCGTTCAACTGCGCAAACTTCGGCGCGAACTCGTTCATGGCGTCTCTGCCCGCGGTCACTTTATCCATCTTGTGCTTCCTCCTTTTCTGTTATCACTTCTGACCGTCCACGTCAGGGACAATTTCGGCATATTTCTTGAGCGTCTCCGGGGTGCTGTGGTAGTACCGCTTCCGCTGATCCATGGCGGCGATCCTCGCCATCTCCTCATCAGTGAGGGCGAAGTCGAACAAGTCCAGGTTCGCCCGGATATGCTCCGGATTCTTGGAGCCGGGCAGCCTTCTTTCCCGCTTAGACTTTCTTACCCAGCTGGTAGGCCTCCTGGAACGCTTTGGTGTCCATGACCTCTCCCTTCTGATACACGCCGGAGCCGTAGATGACACCCTTCACCTGGGCGCCGGGCAAACAGTCGGTAAAGCCCCGCATGGCATCCACGGTGCGCTCCATGGCTCCCCGGCCCGCGGCGGCGGTGGCGATGAGGTAGACCTCCTTGTCCCGGATCTCCGTGTACCGGGGCAGCGTGCGGTCAATCAGGGTCTTCAGCTGACCGTCCATGGAGTAGAAGTACACCGGAGTGGCCAGCACCAGCACGTCAGCCGTCACCATCTTGTCCAGAATGGCCGCCATGTCATCCCTCTGAACACAGATGCCGGTGCCCCGGCAGCCGTAGCAGGCCAGGCAGGGAGCAATTTTCTTCTCCTGAACCCGGATTTTCTCAACCTGGTGCCCGGCCTCCTCCGCGCCCTTGGCGAACTGGCCACACAGCAGGTCCGAGTTGCCCCCCTTCCGGGGACTGGCGGATAAAATCAAAACTTTCTTGGACATGGCTCTCTCTTTCCTTTCTTATACTCAACTTATCTACAGGAGGAAGCCGGAACCGGTCGCTCCGGCTCCCTGCCGCTTTCTTACTCTGCGGACAGCCCCAGGCTGTCCACCCACTCGTTTATATCCTCCTGACTGGCGCTGGAGCGGAACCGCTGTCCCTCCTGCCAGTCGCCGGTGCCGGCCAGCTGGGCCAGCAGTTCTCCGCTCTGGCTCAGGCCGGAGCTGGAGGAGGTGCAGAAGGGGATCACCGTTTTGTCGGTGAAATCGTTGGCCTCCACAAAGCCGTCTACCGGCCAGGCGGCGATGCCCCACCAGATGGGGTAGCCGATGAATACCGTGTCATAGCTGTCCCAGTTCTCCACCTCCGTGGTGGTCAGCTCCACGTCCCGCAGGGACTCGTCCTCATGCTCCCGGCTGACCCGGCTGTTTTCATCTGTCCAGTTCAGGTCATCGGAGGTATAGGGCTCCGCCGGGGTAATTTCGAAGATGTCTCCCCCGGTGGCCTGGGCGATGTAGTTCGCCGCAGTCTCCGTATTGCCGGAGGCAGAGTAATACACCACCAGCACATTGCCGTCTGCCGCTTCGGCTCCATCGCCGGAGGATTCCGGGGCAGCGGCGTTCTCCGCTGTGTCCGCAGGAGGCGCCGCTTCCTCCCGGGTCTGATTGGCGTTCTGGTCATCTGCGGAGCTGTCATTTCCGCCGCAGGCAGCCAGAGACAGGGCCATTACCGCCGCCAGGGACAAGGTGAGCAGCTTTTTCCAAGTGATTTTCATTGTCATTCGATCCTTTCCTATTGTAATATGTTCCCGCCCCGGCTCACCGGGGGAGTGTTTGGGTGCCGCCGAACACGGCGGACATGGGGGTGGCGTCCAGGGTCTTGTCTATCGTCTCCACTTCCTCGCGGGAGAGGACCACTTCCGCCGCACCGGAGTTCTCACGCATCCGCGAGTAGCGGTTCTGCACCGCCGTCACCGGACACACCGTGTGGGCCCGGCGCAGGTAATCCCCGTTTGCCTCGGAAACGCCCCAGTGGGTGATTTTGCCCTCCCGGATCAGATCGGCCATCACCTGGGCCACCGTCTCGGGCTCCACGCCGGGGTCCATGCGGTGCTGGAAGTACAGGTCGATGTGGTCGGTGCCAAGCCGCCGGAGGGAGCCCTCTACCGAGGCCCGGATGGTCTCCGGCCGGGAGTCCGGGATCAGGGGCTTGTTCACCGCCGTACTGGTCTCGTCAAAGCGAATGCCGAACTTGGTGACGATCTGGACATGATCTCGGATGTCCTTCAGGGCCTCCCCCACCAGCTTCTCATTCTCATGGGGGTCGGCGGCGGTGCCGTAGGTCTCGGCGGTATCGAACAGGGTGTAGCCCATGTCATAGGCGGCTCAAATGGAGCGAATCGCTTCACTTTTCTCCGTGGGCGCCCCGTAGGCGTGGCTGAAGCCCATGCACCCAAGCCCAATGGCGGATACCTCCAGATCAGCGCCCAGTACACGCGTATTCATCGTCAAATGCCTCCTTGCAGGTGTCATTCTTACAGGAATGATGATAATGCAGATCCGTGCTCAGCGGAAGTTCCGATTCGTTACGCAGTATATACCAAAAGGTTTGGATCAGATGAAACCCGCTCCAGCCGCTTTTGGACTGTCCCGCCCAACTGTTTTGTCTCTGTGGGAAGTCCCAACTCCTTTGTGAGCGCCTCCAGGGCTCTCACGCTGTCGCGGGACAGCTGGGCCTCCGTCCGGCCCTGGACTGGGAGCGCCCAGAGGCATCTGGCCAGCTGGGCCAGCGCGGCGGACTGCTGTTCCACCGCTTGGCGGAAACGGGCCAGCAGAAGAACGGACAGCGCCCCGGCGTATTCCCCCCAGTCAGACGCCGAGAGAATCGCCGCCTCCCGCACCGGCAGTGCCGGGAAGGAAAACCTCCGTCCCAGCTGGAAGAACCGGCTTCCCCACAGGGCGCACCGCCACATCAGGTTGCTGCGAGCGTCCTCGTCACGGAGGTCATTTCGGCAGGTACGCAGGTCATGGAGCATTCCACGCATCAAGGCTCCCAGCAGCTCCCGGGAAACTGCCATCCCATCCGCCGGAGGCAGGTATTCCTCCAGCGCCCCAGCCAGGGCGGAAAAGCTTTGGAAAATGAGTTCCCGGCGGGACAGCTCTTGGGTGCAGGCCGGGTCCAGCAGGGCAAAGCAGGGGTCACAAGGGGGATAGTCCCGCCAGACGCACTGGTTTTCATAGATCAGGCCCGCCGCGCCGTTGACGGCCCCAACCTCCAGATGAGAGGCTACAAAGCCTACCGAAAGGGGCGGCACATCCACTACGCCCTGCAGCGCGCCGTAATTTTCCCAAAGCTCTCCCCGGCATACCGCCGCCAAGGCGGTGGCCTTGCAGCCGTCCAGCACGGCGGAGCCGCCCACCCCTAACATCAGATCCACACGGCGCTCCCGGCACAGGCGGGCTGCCTGCCGGACCTGTTCATACCGGGGACAGAACGGCCCCACAGCGCACTCCGCCACCTGCTTTCCGCTCCGGCGCAGAATGTCCCGCACCTCATCCACCGCACCGGAGCGGCTGTCCCCTTCCTCCCTCACCAGCAGCACACTGGGACCGTATCCCGTCAAAAAGCTGGCCAGATATTCCTTCACACAGCCGCCCCCGAAGAGGAACCTGGTCTTGTTTTCAAAGAGAAAGTTGTTCATGGCACACCTCTGATCCCGTCCCTGTGCGGGACGATTCCGTTTGTGCCTCTATTATAAAAAAATCGAGACTTCAGCAGAAGTCTCGAAAAGTTATGCAGTATGTACGTTTGTGTTATAACTGATACACTGTACGGACCGCTTTGAGGAACTGCCGGACCGTCGGCGTGGGATGGGGGGAGTGGAGCAGGCCGTATGGAATGGTGTAGCGCCAGTCCACCGGGATCGTCTTGAGCAGGGGGTGGACCTGCCGCCAGCTGTCAATGGTCATGAGGATGTCCTCGGAGTTCTCACACTGGTTGAACACGTTGATGTTGAACATCTCAAAGTCAACAATATGGATCTGGGGGTGATCCCGCCACAGCTCGTCCCGCATCTGGTCCAGATAGCGGTTCCAGCCCCGGCGAATGAGCAGGAAGTTCTCCCCGTGCAGGTCCTCCGTTGTCAGCCGGTCCTTGGCCGCCAGAGGGTGATAGATGGATACCGCGCAGCGGATGGGCTCCCGGGACAGCTCCAGGGCGTCACACTGCCGGTTCCCCAGAAAATTCTGGTCAAAGAGCCCCGCGACAATATCGATGTTCTGCCCCAGATTGCGCAGGATCTCCACCGAGTTCTCCGGGGTGTTCTCATAGGGCACCATCTTGAATTTGATATTGGGACAGTGGGTCTTGATGGCCGGCCAGAGGTCCAGCAGGAACTGGCCGGGCGTCATAGGGGAAACCCCGATGCGGATGACCTTGTCCCCCTCCTCGGCGGCATTCTTGGCCCGCACCACAGAGTCCTTGCAGTACTGCACCACATACTGGGCATCCCGGTAAATGGATTTGCCCGCCTCGGTAAGCTTCAGCCCGCGGGGGCTGCGGACAAAGAGCTGGAGATCCAGGCTGGTTTCCAGAGAGGTGATCTGCTTGATCACCGCCGGCGGCGTGATGAACAGCTCCTCCGCCGCCCTGTTGAAGCTCCCCGCGTCCGCCACCCGGAGAAAGGTCTCCAGCTGGGGGTTGTACATCATACGCGCCGCCGCCTTTCCGCCCGTGCCCACAGGCCCTGTTTGGAGACCATTTTACTGCTTTTTGCCAGGAATAGCAAGAAAAATGCGCGGGCAGATCCATCCGCCTGTCCGTGAGCGGGGCGGCAGCAAGGAGTGCTGCCGCCCCCTTGATTGCCAATCTGCAAAGACGGGTGGGCTGTCAACGGCGCGCGTATGCGCCGTTCATCTTGACCGCCCGCTGGCTCGGCTGGCTTTGCTATTTTATGGGTTATCAGCTATCCGCTTGGTTCTGTGACACCCGGTTTTTCGGCAACGTTTTTATAAGAATGAGGGCATAGCCAATGATAATGGCAAATTCAATCAAGGTGAAAATCATACGCTTCTCTACGCTTAGGCTTGCTCGATTTGCAAAAGCACTAAGTATATTTATAATAGAATGAGTAACGATACAGGGAAGCAAGCTTCCACCACGGTAAAACAAAATTACAAACAGGAAACCAAAGGCAATCGCTCCCGCAATTTGAAACAGATTTTCTACAAGTTCCATACCGCTGCCGTTTACTAAATTCACCAAATGTCCAACGCCAAATGTAACGCTCGAAATGATAATCGCTGTTTTCACATTGTCCTTAGCAATCGCCTTAAAGAGGAAACCTCGAAAAATCACTTCTTCCATATATCCAACGCATAGCATTAAAATGATATGACAGACCATTTCCAACCAAGAGTAATTTACCATAATCCCATTCCAAAGATTACTTGTAGCCAAAATAATCAACGGAATGTAGTAGAGGAACTGGCGAGCTGATACAGATGATTTACAAAGCCCATACTTGTCAAGCAACCCGTTTTTCTGCATAAAAGAAAACAAAACGACAGCCTGTACAACACAAAAAACAGCACTCATAGCGTTTTCAATCCCTATTATTTCATTGAGTGGATTGGCTAAGGATTGCAAAACGCAGTAAACTCCAATCCAGACAAGAGCAAATTTTAACTCGTTTTTCTCGTATAGCTTTTTCATTATGTGTCCTCCTGTACGGCTAAAACTGCGCCTTTATATGTTTGCTCCAAATGAGAGGCAACAAGTTCTTCGTCATACTCTAATGAGTTGTTAGCAATAATACTTGCATATCCGTGAGCAAATAAGGCAATTGTTAGAAATACTTTTTTTGTCTGTTCTATGCTCATTCCCATTGCTTCCTGCATAACAGAAAGGATAGGAATAAGTTCCTCTGAGTCGATTATTTCAAGTAGACTGTTCTCGGTGCCCAAGCCTGACTGGAAAAGTAAGCGGAACAGTTTAGGTTCTTCAATCGCAAAACGGATATAATTTAATCCGATTCCAAGCATGATTCCTTCTTGCGGCTCTTTTATGTTCATCAAATATTCCGTATGAAATTTATCTGCTTTGGCATAAGTAGCTTTTTTCAATTTTTCAATCGTTTCAAAATGATACATAACTGGCTGCGTGGAACAGTTCAGCTTTTTTGCAACTGTCCTAGCGTTGATATTTTCCACACCCGATTCACGAGTAACCTCAAATGCGGCATCAATAATCATATCCTTTGTAACCTTAGCTTTTGGTGGCACTATATTTACCTCCGATTCATTATTTTTGTTATATAACATATATTATATATCAAATTTCCTTGCTTGTCAATCATTTGCCTGTGCAAAAAAAAGAACCGCTGTCCCGTAAACATTCATACTGTCATCAGCGGCTCTTTTGTGCGGAATAGCAGGTGGTTGTCTAACAAATTCTTGTGTGCTGCTTTACGGCACATAAGCATTGCCGCTCCGCACCAAACCGGCGGCGGCGCGGAACGATGCTGTCCAGGCTCGACATTTGGAGGGGGCGCGCAGCCTCGTGGTCCGGCAGGCCATCCTCATCACCGCCCCCAGTGAAGTCCCAGGCGCAGGCTTATGGCGTATCTCATCTTTGTGAGAACAGCCAGCCCATGATCTCGGGATCCCGGGCAAACAGATTTCCGCCGCCATGCTGGTTGGGGCGCCGCCCTCTTGAAAGTAGTCCGCGTCCTTGATGTCCAGCACCAGCAGCCGGCCAATCTCCTCCTCGGTCAGTCCCGCCGCTGCCTTGGGCTGCAGAAGCCCCGTTCGGTACAAAACCGAACGGGGCTTCTGGTAAATATTCTTTTTCGTGTCTGCTTTCTCTTGAGAAAGCCTCCTCCCTTTTCCAGCTCTTTCCCGTTTTTCCGGAAGAATCCCTGCCCTGCGGCGGCGTCACCGGAGCGGAAGCAGCGGAGACTGCTCCTCCCTCAAAAGGGCCGCCTCACAGGACAAACTGGCAAAACCGCATGAGCATGGCGGCCACTTCCGCCCGTGTGGCGCTGCCGGCGGGATCCAAAACGCCGTCCTTACCGCTGATCACACCGGCGCCGCAGGCCCACTGCATGGCTGGGATGGCGTACTCCGATACGTCGAAGGCATCGGCGTAGCTGAGGATATTGGCGTCCTCCCCCGCACTCACATCGTACCCCTTGTACTGAGCGTAGCGGTAGAGCATGGTAGCCAGCTGCTCACGGGTCAGGTTCTGATCCAGACCGCTGCCGTCGGAGATGCCGCTGGATACTGCCCACTGGACGCCGGCCTCATACCAAGCGCTGCCGGCAGTGGTATCCACACCATCCAGCCGAGCCAGAACGGTAACGATCATGGCCCGATCCATGGCGGTGTTGGGGGAGAAGTCGCTGGCACTGGTGCCGTTGAACAGCTCACGGCTGCTGACAAAGGCCACCGCGTCGGCGCCCCAGAAGGTATCTGCCACATCGGCAAAGGTTTTGGTGTTGTCCACAATCTTCACTGTCTCGCCAGCAGAGAGGGTGAGAACCACCCCGCTCTCCGTGGCAACGGATGTCTTGACAATCTCGCTGCCGCCGTCGGCCGTCACCAGGACAGCCACAGTGCCCGCCGTCATGTTCTCCACCGGGATCTCCACCCGGACGGAGGTATCCCCGGGCAGGTCCAGGGTTACTGCGGGGGCGTTCTCCAGGTCCCCGGCGGCGATGACGCCGGGCATGGACAGGGACACGGCTCCGGTCTGGCCCCGGGCCACGGCGTCCTCGGACAGGGCCGCCACGGTGACGGACAGGCCATCCTCATCCACGGTGGTGGCGCTGGTGGAGCCGTCGGTCCGGGTGACGGCAATGACGGCGGTGCCGTCGGTGTTCTCGGTGGTCTTGATCTCATTGCCCTCCGTATCGGTGGCGGTGGTAATGACAGTGCCGTCCTTCTTCGTCTCCACTACCTCCTTGGAGCCATCCGTGTTCCGGGTAGTGGCGGTAGTGGTGCCGTCAGGCTTGGTGACGGTGGTGGTGATGCTGCCGTCGGGGTTCCGCTCGCTCTCGGTGGTGGAACCGGTATCGTGGTGATCATCGTCGTCGGAGGGACGTTCGGGTTCAGGTTCAGGCTCAGGCTCCTCCGGTACGTACAGGCTCAGGCCGGAGATGATCTCTCCATCTTCGATGCTCACTGTGTTTCCTGTGCAGACGTATTCCTGACCATCTTTTTCGATGCGGTCGCCGATAATAGCAGTTTCTTCCGCCATGGTGGCATAAATGGTGGGGCTGCCGGAAATGATCACGTTCCGCTCGGCAAGGATGCCGAATCTCCCGCCGTCCACTCTTACGCTGCCGTTATTGATAACAATATCGTCGTTGCTATAAAAACCACAGCGACTATCGGGCTCTGGAATGTTGATAGTGACGGTTCCACCGTTAATGGTAAGGCCACCGTTACCAGCATTGATACCGGAGATCCAAAAAAAGGCACTGACACTATCGTCGCTGATATTGATGGTGAGGTTGCCGTCATTGATAGTAACCTGACTCGATGCACTAATGCCGTCGTAAGTGCTGTCGATCGTCAGGCTGCCGTCTCCCTGGATGGTAATACCGGCTGCGCTGTTGATACCGGTGTCCACGCCATTAATGGCGTTTTCCCCTTCCAGAATGATGGTCAGATCCGTGTCATTGTCTGCGTAAATGCCGTAAGTATAGGAGGAAACAGAATATCCGTTGTTGATGACAGCATCACGCAGGGTCAGGGTGTTGCTGCTGGAGTCATAAAACGCCTCACCACTGCCGCATGGCACGCTCCCGCTGCCGGCCAGCGGCATACCGTTTACTATGACGCCAGGCCCCCGTAGGCCGGATATCACTTGGCCGTTTTCGATTTCGACTGTATTATCGTCACAGATATACTCGACACCACCCACGATAATAGAGCCGTTAAAACTCTGCCAGAAAGCGCTTGGATTCCCAGTGACAGTAACCGTGGGTGTACCGGTAACAGTAAAAGATGCTAAAGCATAAACGGCGACACTGGTGCCACTTTCAATTTCTACACTACCGCCCCCAATGGTCACTGTATCCGTGAGAATAGCAATACCATCACTGTACATGGTGACCTTGCTATTGTCGCCTATGATCGTCAGCGAACCGCCGCCGCTGTTGCTCAAAATGTAGCCCTCTGCGGTAATGTTCACCGTGCTGTCGTCGATGGTAACGGCATTGGCTTTGATAGAGGTCGAACCGGTGTTGTTGATTATTACGGTGCTGTTCACAATGTTTAATTCGCTGGCGGTAAGGCCACAATTTACATTTTGCAAGGTAATGCTACTATAGTGGATGTCGGCGACATCACTATAGATGCCGGCGCCTACGGCCTCAATTGTCATGCTGCCGCTGCTGCTGTTTTCGATGGTGATGGAACCACTACTATGGATGCCGTACGAAATTTCTTCGCCAAATTCTTCGCCGCTGATGGTGTTGTCACCTTCCAGCACAATGGTCAGGTCGCCAACGACATAGATGCCGGAGGTATACGAGAAATAAGCATCTTCTGATTCGTAGGTGTACACCTCCGTGATCTCGGCATTGTCCAGGGTCAGGGTGTTGTCCGCAGGATTATAGACCGCCATGCCGTCGCCGCAAGTCACGGTGCGGTTCTCAGCTTGCAGAATGTCCTTACCATTTACCCACAGGCTCTCCACCTGGGAATCGGACACGGGGTCCTCGAGCTCCGGCTGCTCCTCGCCGCCAGGCTCACCGCTCTCCGCCACCATTTCAGGTAACGCTTGTTCACCATCTGCCAGCCCAGTAATACTGTTCTCCTGGGTCGCATAGTTACTGGTATCCTGAGCGAAAGCCGCCGTGGGCAGCAGGCCCAGGACAAGGCACAGGCTCAGCAATGTGGCAAAAATCCGTCTCCTCATCTTCGTTTATCCTCCTTTGAATGGCTTCGTCCACCGCGCCCTCCGTGAAAGCGCCCGAGGGCCGTGCACCGCTTGACAGTCACAGTGTACCACAGGAAACATTTCAGGCGGCAAACCTTACAGAAATGTAAAGCTTGCCGCCTGGGCGTCAGATCTGTTCCAGGGTATAGCCGTCCCCCCGCTTGGAGGAGATCTCGATGCGGGACTCCTGGCTGTTGAGCTTCCGGCGCAGCCGGGAAATCAGCGTCCACAGGGCCCGGCTGTCGTCCTCCACATTGGTGTTCCAAACCTCCATCAAAACCTCCTGCTTGGAGACAGTTTTCTCCGCGCTGCGAACCAGCAGAAGCAGCGCGGCAAATTCCTTCTGGGTCAGCTGCAGGTCCGTGTC
>ULTL01034635.1_pt1 | contig 15000 bp, 14 predicted proteins | sample 1957531 | NCBI WGS metagenome assembly ULTL01 (sample SAMEA4835732, study PRJEB28245) | human gut metagenome | biome: gut microbiome; material: fecal sample | place: Denmark | collected 2008 | reverse complement strand
CCTTCCCTACACGCACACATATATTATTTTTATGACAAGGTTATTATATTCCAAAAAACTATGGTTTGCAATAAATTTTTCAAAATATGTCGGTATTTGGGGAAACATCGATCATCTTGGAAGATTCATCCACATTGCCAAGATAAACGATCGCAGTGTATTCACTGACTCTTTTTTTGACAGGCTCTTTGCTTGAAATAGCCACGCCTACACCTACCACGCTTCCGCCGAATTCGTTTATTATCTCTGAAATCCCGGTAACGCTGCCGCCGCCGCGCATGAAATCGTCTATGACTATGACTTTTGCTCCGGGCCGGATGGCTCGCTTTGACATGGACATTCGCTGTATCCTGTCATAAGATCCTGAAAAATAGTTAATACTTACTGTAGAGCCTTCAGAAACCTTTGCTTCCCGCCTGACGATGACCAGAGGCAGATCAAGGAGCCTGGCCACATCAGCAGCCAGAGGTATTCCTTTTGTTTCTACGGTGGCCACATAGTCAGCACCCCTGTCTTTAAACTTCCTGACAAAGACTGTTGCGATCCGGCTGATAAAGGCTGGATCAAAGAAAATGTCAGAAGTATATAAAAAGTTGCCTCCAAGCATCCTTGAAGGGTCAGACAGCTTTTGACAAAACTCATCCTGCAGTTCTCTCAGCTTATGATCGGAGATGTGTGGAACAAACCTGACTCCGCCTCTGGCTCCGCTGACTGTCTCAAGACGGCCGGAACCGGCCAGTTCAAGAGAGATATTACATGCCTTGATATCCTCACTGATGCTGGATTTTGCTGCGCCCAGAAGATCGCAGAAATACTGGAGACTGTATGTTTTGCAAGGGGAGGAAGTGAGTATGCTTATCATTGCTCCGACTCGTTCTGCTCGTTTCATGGAGATCTCCTTTTAGATACATATAACTAGATCACAAAATAATATTATTTCTTTTTTATATTTTTGTCAAATAAATAAACATTTTCTCATGAAGTATGATATAATGAAACAGAGCATGTGCTCTAACAAACGGAGGCCAATACAGCATGATCGATATTTCGCAATATAAGAACATACACTGCATAGGCATAGGAGGCATAGGGCTTTCGGCCATTGCAGATATTTTACTTGTAAGAGGGTACAATGTGACCGGCTCAGACATGAAAGAGTCGGACATAACTTCAAATCTCGCAGCCAAAGGCGCGAGGATATTCATAGGCCATAGAGCTGAAAATGTGGAAAATACGGATCTGATAGTTTATTCATCCGCCGTGGGAAAAGACAATCCTGAACTGGCAGAAGCGGCCAGAAAAGGAATACCTGCCATAACAAGGGCCCAGATGCTTGGCATACTCATGAACGAGTATGACAACAGCATAGCCATCTCCGGCACCCACGGAAAGACCACCACCACCTCTATGGTTTCTTTGATTTTAGACAATGCCAAGACAGATCCCACGATACTTGTGGGCGGCAATCTGGCAGAGATCGGGGGCAATGTCAGGGTTGGACACGGAAAGTTTTTCGTGACGGAAGCCTGTGAATATATGGACAGCTTCCTGAGTCTCAGGCCCAAGATCGAGATAATACTCAACATCGATTCGGACCACCTGGATTACTTTAAGGACATAGACCACATAGTCAATTCTTTCGACAGGTTTTCAAAACTTGTTCCGGATGATGGCCTTATCGTTGCCTATGAGGCAAATCCGTTCGTCAACCGTGTAATAAAAAACAGGAAGAATGTGGTCACCTTTGGCTTAAATGAAAACTGCACATATTATGCCGCTGATGTTACTTTTAACGAAAACGGAATGCCTGCATTTGATGTCTATAAAGAGGGAAAACTCCTGGACAGGATTCAGCTTTCGGTGCCGGGAGAGCACAATATCCTAAATGCGCTGGCAGCTTTTGCATGCTGTCACAGCCTTGGCATAAATACCGATGTGATATCTTCCACCCTGAAAAAATATACAGGGACTCAAAGACGCTTTGATATAGTAGGCGTTACCGGGACGGGAGTAAAGATCGTTGACGATTATGCCCATCATCCGACGGAGATAAAGGCTACCCTTTCGGCTTGCCAGAATATTCCACACAATAAGCTGTGGTGCATTTTCCAGCCACACACATACACCAGGACCATAGCCCTGTTCGATCAGTTTGCCGATGCCTTTGAAAAGGCCGATAAGCTGATCCTTTCAGAAATATATGCAGCGAGGGAGAAAAATATTTATAAAATATCTTCTGTGCAGCTCGCTGAAAAAATAAAAGAAACTCATCCGGATAAAGATGTCATGTTCATGGAAAGCTTTGATGCCATAGCTGATTATGTCAGCGAAAATGCGGATCCGGGAGATCTGGTGCTGACCATGGGAGCAGGTGATATCTATAAAGTAGGGGAACTCATCCTCGAAAAATAAGAGCAGGAGGCTGGCATGGATCTCAATAAAATGGAAGAAAAACGATCTGCCCGTTTAGCCCTGATACAGAGGTATGCAGACGGCGGAGTAAGATTTGTGGATGAATACACCGCATATATCGATGAGACGGTGACAATAGGCGAGGGGACTGTCATCGGTCCCTGTGTGACCATTTCTGGAAATACAAAGATAGGGAAAAACTGTTTCATAGGCCAGAACTCTTATATCAGCGATTCTGTCATAGGAGACGGTGTAGAGATAAAAAGCTCCCAGATAACCGAAAGCTCCGTAGGCGATGGTACAAAAGTCGGCCCGTTTGCCTATCTGAGGCCAAACAGCCACATAGGCAGGGAATGTAAGGTAGGCGACTTTGTGGAAGTAAAGAATTCTTCCATGGGAGACGGTGCAAAGGCTTCACATCTGACATATATAGGTGATTCGGATGTGGGAGCAAATGTAAACCTTGGCTGCGGCGTGGTATTCGTCAACTATGACGGAACGAAAAAATACCGCTCTGTAGTGGAGGATAATGCTTTTATAGGATGCAACAGCAATCTTGTCTCGCCGGTCAGGATAGGCAGGGGAGCTTATATAGCCGCAGGCAGCACGGTTACTGAAGATGTGGAGGAGGATTCTCTTTACATTGCCAGGGCCAGAGGTACAGAAAAAACTGGCTGGGTATCCAAAAAGGGTATTTTGAAAAAGAAAAAATGATCACAGCGGGAATCAAAAGAAAAAAGAAGGCGAGGTACACAAATTGAAAAACGGTAATTTTTCGGACTATAAGATTTTCACTGGAAACTCCAATCCGGCATTTGCCGAGGAGATAGCGGAGATCATGGGAAAGCCTCTGGGAAAGGCTACGGTGACCAAGTTCAGCGACGGAGAGATATCGGTGAACATATGGGAATCTGTCAGAGGTCTCGATATCTACATAGTTCAGGCCACATCCAATCCTGTGAACGACAACCTTATGGAACTGCTCATAATGATCGATGCCATGAAAAGAGCATCGGCAGGAAGGATCAATGCCATAATCCCATACTATGGATATGCCCGTCAGGACAGGAAGGCAAAGGCAAGAGATCCTATCACAGCCAAGCTTGTAGCCAATCTTATAGTTGCTGCCGGAGCTGACAGGGTCCTGACCATGGATCTTCATGCCAATCAGATACAGGGATACTTTGATATACCGGTTGACCATCTTCTGGGCATGCCTATCCTCGCCAAGTATTTCCAGGATATGCATCTGGAGGACCCGGTGGTTGTTTCTCCGGACCATGGAAGCGTTACAAGAGCAAGGAACATGGCCCAGTATCTCAACTGTCCTATCGCCATAATAGACAAGAGGAGACCTGAGCCCAACAAGAGCGAGATAATGAACATTATCGGCAACATTGAAAACAAGAACTGCATCATAGTTGACGATATGATCGACACGGCGGGCACCATATGCAATGCGGCCAACGCCATAAAGGAACTGGGCGCCAAGTCTGTAAGGGCTGCAGCCACTCATCCGATACTTTCCGGACCTGCGGTTGAGAGGATAGAGGCGTCTGCCATTGAAGAGCTTATCCTGCTCAACACAGTTCCGCTTCCGGAAGAAAAACGCCTTCTCAAGATGACCACCCTTTCTGCTGCTCCGCTTTTTGCAGAAGCCATGACAAGGGTATTTACCAACGGTTCCATAAGTGTATTGTTTGACTGATCATGTATATAATAGCAGGCCTGGGAAATCCAGGGAAAAAATATGAGAATACACGCCACAACATGGGTTTTACAGCCATTGACCTGCTGGCGGAAAAATTCGGCATAAAAGTTAATAAACTAAGGTTTAAGGCTTTGACCGGCGAGGGTAGGATCGCCGGTCAAAAGGTCTTATTGATAAAGCCTCAGACATATATGAACCTGAGCGGCGAATCTGTCAGGATGGCGCTTGATTATTACAAAGAGTCGCCTGAAAACCTTATTGTGATCTATGATGACATAGATATCCCTACAGGATCCATCAGGATCAGGAAAAAAGGCAGCGCCGGTACCCATAATGGAATGAGGAATATACTGTACCAGATCCAGAGCGAAGATTTTCCGAGGATAAGGGTCGGAATAGGGTCAGGAAAAAAGGATGACCTGATATCATATGTCATCGGTGGAGTGACCAAAGGAGAAAAAGAACTTCTCGAAGATTCCCTTACAAGAGCGGCAGATGCGGCGGCCTGTATAGTGGAAAAAGGCATAGAAAAAGCCATGAACGAATATAATATAAGGCCAAAGAAAGCCCATAGACCGGGCGCTTCGGGAGAAGAGAAGCAAGACGCAGCAGGAGAGAAAAAGAATGATTAACATTTCGGGCGTGTCCGAAAGCAGAGTTGCTCCTGTGGCAGCCAATATGTTAAAAGAGAAAAGTCAATGCCTGATAATCACGGCAGGCCCGGAAAGGGCCAGGCGGCTGGCAGCAGACCTTTCTTTTTTTATCAGTGACAGACAGATCATGGCGCTGCCCGAAGAGGAACAGCTTTTTCTGAAATACGATGCCAAAGACCAGGACAGACTCATAAGGAGGATGAAGGCTGTAAAGGCGCTGGTCACAGGAGCCCCTGTGATCGTCATAGCGCCTTGTTTTGCTGCCGTAAAAAAGATGATGCCGGCTTCTGTCCTGCGGGATGATATCATCCGGATATCCCAAGGCGATGAAATGGATCCTGAAGAACTGAGGGGAAGGCTTACCCGGATGGGTTATGAATATGCGGGAATGGTAGAAGGGCCGGGCCAGTTTGCAGCACGGGGCGGTATACTGGATATCTTTACGCCTGATATGGAAAACCCATGCCGTATAGAATTTTTTGGCACAGAGATAGATTCCATCAGGAGTTTTGATAAAGACAGCCAGCGTTCAATATCTGCGGAAGATGATATCTTCATTTATCCGGCCAGACAGATCTGCGCTTCAGCCGCAGCCATGGAGGCGGCCGAAAAGGAGATCAGAAAGGAATACGGCAGGCAGTCTGCAAAGCTTGAAAAAACCAACAGAGAAGCTGCCTCAAGGATCAGGGGGCTTGAGGAGCGCATTTGCGATCATATAGAAAACGGCACCAATGCTCAGTTCCTGGAAAATTATATACATTACTTTTACGAAAAACCGGAACACATCTGGGATTATATGACATGCGGCTGCATTATGCTTGACGATCCGGAAAGGATATTTGAGAACCTGGACCTGCGCGAGACAGAAATGAGGGAGGATTTCAAGATACTCCTTGAGCGGGGCGAGGCAGTTCCCAAGGATTCTGCTGTCATCAGCGGCTTTGACGATCTGAGAGATGTGCTTTCACGGAGGGATACAGTGATCTTCACGCCTTTTGCCAAGCGCATAAAAGGCATAGATACATTTGACGAGATCCACAATATCCACAGCCGCCAGATGATAAACTTCAGCGGGAACATGACCCTGCTGGCTTCAGAAATAAGATCCTATGTGAAAAAAGGATATGAGATAACGATCGCCCTTTCCACAGAGGAACGGCTTGAAAACATCAGAGATTTTGCCTCACGGCAGGGATTTGAAGAAAAGATAAAGTTTGTCCGGGGCACTCTCAGCAGCGGTATGGATTTCCCGGATGAAAAACGCTGTCTTATTGCCGAAAACGATATCTTCAAGTACAGCCGCAAGCCAAAGCACAGAAAAGGCTTCAGGGAACAGGGACAGAAGATACGATCTTTTACAGATCTGCGCACCGGCGACTATGTGGTCCATGAAAACCACGGCATAGGAAAGTTCATCGGCATACAGCAGCTCAAAGTCCAGGGCGAAACGAAAGATTATATCAAGATAAAATATGCCGGAGATGATCTGCTCTATGTACCTGTTGAGCAGATGGACCTGGTACAGAAATATATAGGCGGGGACGGGAAAGCCCCTAAGATCAATAAACTGTCCGGCGGCGAGTGGAAAGCCACCAAGGCTAAAGCCAAAGCTGCCGTGGCTGTTTTTGCCAAAGATCTGATAGATCTTTATGCCAAGCGTAAGATGGAAAAAGGGTATGCCTTCAGCCGGGATACCATATGGCAGAAAGAATTTGAGGACAGCTTTCCATTTGAGGAGACTGCCGATCAGCTTCGGGCAGCAGAAGAGATCAAAAGGGATATGGAAAAGCCATATCCGATGGATAGGCTCCTTTGCGGCGATGTGGGCTTTGGAAAAACCGAGGTCGCTGCAAGAGCAGTTTTCAAGTGTATTTCAGATGGAAAGCAGGCGGCGATCCTGGTGCCTACTACCATACTTGCCAATCAGCATTATTATACATTAAAAGAGCGGTTTGGGGATTTTCCGTTTAAGGTGGAAATGCTCTCAAGGTTCAGAAGTGATGCGAGGAAAAAAGAGATAGTAAACCAGCTGAAGGATGGGTCAATAGACCTTATAATCGGTACCCACAGGCTGCTGTCCAGGGAGATAGCCTTTAAGGACCTGGGGCTTCTGGTGGTTGACGAGGAACAGCGCTTCGGTGTAGAGCACAAGGAAAAGATAAAACAGCTCAAAAAAAATGTTGATGTGCTGACCCTTTCGGCAACGCCTATACCTCGTACCCTGAACATGTCCCTGACAGGGATAAAGGACATGAGCGTTATAGAAGAACCGCCGGAAGAACGATATCCTGTCCAGACCTATGTCATAGAGCAGGACGACGAACTGATACAGGATATAATACGGAGGGAGCTGGACAGAGGCGGACAGGTCTATGTGGTATATAACCGGGTACGCGGTATCCAGCAGATCGCAGCCAGGATCTCAGAACTGGTGCCTGAGGCACGGATAGCGGTCGGCCACGGTCAGATGAACGAAACCCTTCTGGAAGATACCATGATGAGCTTTATAAACGGCGAGAACAATGTGCTGATATCGACTACGATCATTGAGTCGGGCATAGATATCCCCAATGCCAATACGATGATAATAATGGACTCCGAGCGTTATGGGCTTTCGCAGCTATATCAGCTCCGGGGCAGGGTCGGAAGATCCAATCGCCAGGCTTATGCTTATCTGATGTACCAGAAAGATAAAGTCCTGGGGGAACAGGCAGAAAAGCGGCTGAGGGCCATCAGAGAGTTTACAGAGTTCGGATCCGGATTCAAGATAGCCATGAGGGACCTTGAGATCCGTGGTGCAGGCAATATGCTGGGGACAGAACAGCATGGACACATGGTCAATGTAGGCTATGAACTCTACTGCAAAATGGTGGATGAAGCTGTACGCGCTCTGGAAGGCCAGATCGTCAATGATGAAAAGGATGAGACTGCCGTTGATATCAAGGCATCTGCATATATACCTGAAACATATATAGCCGACGAATCTTCCAAACTGCAGATGTACAAGAAGATCGCCGCCGTCAGGAGCCGTGATGACGAAGATGATGTGATAGACGAGCTTATCGACCGTTTTGGCGATGTTCCTCAGGAGACCATCAATCTGATAAAGATCTCCCACATCAGGTATCTGGCTTCTCTGCTGGCCATAACAGAGATACATCAGCATGAAAACAAGATACTATTTAAGTTTGCAGAGAAAAACGGCCTCAGCGGATTCGGCCTGATGAACGCAACTGAAAAGTACGGAGCAAAGCTGTTTATCCATGGCGGCAAGGAACCTTTCGTCAGGCTGACAGTCAACCCAAGGAAAAATACCGAAGAGACACTGCAGTTCCTGGAGATACTGGCAGAGAACAGAAAGACAGGAGCGGCTGTATAAAAAATAAGGATCATCGCCATTGGCGACGGTCCTTATTTTTTATCTGACTGACAGTACCGCCAGAAAAATGTTCTCTTTTTTGCTGATCCAGGCCCTTGTGAGAACTTTTTTTGAAAAAATATCTCAATATAAGTTCTCGTTTTTCTTCTTTTTGAGCTTGCTGAGAACAGCCCGGTGAAAAAAGGTTCTCACAGCCCCGTTATTATTGAAAAATAAGAACCCCCATGTACTGTCAGGTTCTCAGCAGGGGCTTTTTCACAGAAATGAGAACTTTTTTCTGGCGGAAGGCTGCAGCGGACGGTCAGATTCTCTCTGGCTCCCGTAAGAGAGCTCGGCAGGATCGACGCCCCCGGCCATCTGCCACGCCGCCCTCAGTTTTCCATCTGCCGTGCGAGGAAAGATGCGCCTACTTCTGCGACTTTCAGCTCAGCATCTCCCAGGACGGCACCGGACTTGGGCAAAATGGTTATCGATCCTATGGGATCTCCTTGGGATATTATGGGAACAACGATCTTGGATTCATTTAAGTAGCGATTTTTGCTCTGGATTATCTTGTCGAGCTCGGAGTCTACGCGCCTTTCTGTGTACTCCTTGCGGTTGGCTCCGCAGGCGGCTATGACCTGATCTGTATCGGATACTATTATAGTGCCTCCCAGGACCTTTGAAGCGGTTTCGGCATATTCGCCTGCAAACTGGCTGAGCTCATTGATAGGCGAATATTTCTTCAATATCACTTCGCCTGTATTTCCTGTATAAATTTCAAGAGGATCACCTTCACGGATCCTCAGAACGCGCCTTATTTCTTTGGGGACCACCACACGGCCCAGATCGTCTATTCTTCTTACAATTCCTGTCGCTTTCATTTTCTTTTCACCTTTCAAAGATAATTTTCATTTACAATTTTAGTATCTGCTGCCAAAGTTTTTTTATACGGGTTAAATTTGGCGGTCCAGAGCTAAAAGTTTTGGTAAAACTTGAGAAAATGTGATAAAATAAATAATCGAATATAATTTATATCAGAAGGTGAAGATCATGCTTTTTAAAAACATAGCTGTTTTAGATGAAAATTATCAGATAAAGGAAAATATGTATGTGTCCACGGCAGGAGAGCGGATCGCATATATCGGCAGCGAAAAGCCAAGAGGTGATTTCGGATATGAATACGACGGAAAAGGAAAACTGCTGATGCCGGGATTTTACAATTCCCATGCCCATTCGCCCATGGTGCTGATGCGGGGGTACGGTGAAAACCTCAGCTTGCAGGACTGGCTGAACAAAAAGATCTTTCCTTTCGAGGATAAGCTTGACGGCAATGCCGTATATTGGGGAACGATGCTGTCTTATGCAGAATCTCTGAGATTCGGGATAGTATCCTCAAGCGAAATGTATTATTTCATGGACGACATGGTAAGGGCGGCAAAAGAGAGCAAGGTAAAAGCAAATATTTCCAGGGCCATCGTTAATTTTGACGACAGTGATGTATGGAAATTGCCTTCAATGATGGAAATGAAACGCTCATTTGAGGAATATCATAATATGTGTAACGGGAGGATAAAAATGGATGCCAGCATCCATGCCGAATACACATCAAACCACCTGGCCGTGGAGGCGGTTGCAGGTTTTGCCAGAGAACACCGGGCAAGGATGCATGTCCATATTTCTGAAACGAGGTCTGAACATGAGGAGTGCAAGCAGAGGCACGGAGGAAAGACTCCCGTGATGTATTTCAGCGATCTGGGTCTCTTTGATGTTCCGGCAACCGCAGCCCACTGCGTATGGATAGAGGGTGAGGACTTTGACATCCTCAAGGAAAAAGGCGTTACAGCAGCGGCAAATCCTGTGAGCAACCTGAAGCTTGCCAGCGGAGTAAGCAATGTGCCGAAAATGCTGGACATGGGCATAAATGTGGCCATAGGCACAGACAGCACCGCCAGCAACAACAGCCTGAACTTCTTTGAGGAAATGAAGGTATTTGCCTTGGCGTCAAAGACATGGTACAACGATCCAAAAGCAGTTTCACCAACGCAGGCTCTTTATGCCGCAACGAGGGCAGGAGCACTGGGACAGGGCAGAGAAGACTGCGGCCTGGTCAAAGAGGGGTTCAAGGCTGACCTGCTTGTGGCTGACATTTCACAGCCAAACATGCACCCGGTACATGACCTGAAGAATAATCTGGTATATTCAGCTTCAGGCAGCGATGTGCTCATGACAATGGTAGACGGAGAAATATTGTATAAAGACGGAGAATATTATTCCATAGATGTGGAAAAGACCATATTTGAAGCACAGAAAGCGACTAAAAAGATACTGGGCCAACTATAATAAAAAAAGGAAGGTTATCTGATGTCAACCAGCAAGATACTAAAAGGTACGACAATACTGGGCATTGCCGGGATACTAGTCAAGCTCCTGGGAGCCGTGTTCAGGATACCCCTGACGGCGCTGATAGGAACAGAAGGAATGGCATACTACGGTTACGCTTATCCGCTCTATTCACTGTTCCTGGTTATCGCAACCGCCGGGATCCCTGTGGCGATCTCGCGGATGGTGTCGGAAAGGGCGGCTACCGGAGACTATATAGGTGTCCAGCGTGTATTTGCAGTTTCCCGCTGGCTGCTCTTGTCCATAGGCGTAGCTGCATTTGCCATATGCTTTTTCGGGGCGGAGCTCATCGCAGAATACATCTCCAAAGATATGGGTGCGGTATTGCCCATCCGAGCAATAGCTCCGGCTCTCATATTCGTTCCCGTGATGTCTGCCTACAGGGGATATTTCCAGGGCAGGCAAAATATGAATCCGACTGCCATCTCCCAGTTCGTAGAACAGATATTCAGAGTCGCAGTAGGACTGATCCTGGCTTCCGTGCTTGTTTCCAGCGGCCTTGAGGTCGCCGCCGCAGGCGCCACCTTCGGAGCTACTGTGGGTTCTGTGGCGGGACTTGCAGTGATAATGCTGATATACGCTCTTAACAAGAAAGCCATCCAGCGGCGTATACAAAGGAGCAGAACTTCCCTGGGGGAGAGAAGGAGGGAAAAGAGCAAGGATCTGGTAAAACAGATACTTATAATAGCCATACCTATAACCATCGGAGCATCCATACTTCCGCTTATAAATTTTGCTGACAGCGCCATAGTTACAAGGAGGCTCCTTGACGGAGGATTCAGCACCGTTGAAGCGAGGGAACTGTGGGGCCAGCTGAGCGGTTACTGCAATACCATGATAGGACTGCCGCAGGTACTTACTCAGGCAGTAGCTGTGGCGATGGTGCCGGCCATAGCCGCAGCCTATAAACTCCGGAACAGAGAAGAGATCGGTGAAAATATAAACCTGGGTATGAGGATCAGCATGATAATAGGCATGCCTTGTGCAGTGGGGATGTTCGTACTGGCTGAACCGATACTGTTGCTGCTCTTTTCATCACAGGCAGCCAGCGCTTCAAGCGCAGCACCGACATTGATGGTAATGTGCGTTACCGTTCCTCTCATGGCATTGCTGCAGACCACCAACGGTATCCTGCAGGGAGTCAACAGACAGGCTCTGCCTATGAAGAACCTGGCCATAGGGGCCGTATTCAAGGTGGCTGTCACTTATGCTCTTGTGGCGATACCGTCTCTGAACATAAAAGGGGCGGCTGTGGGTTCCATCTTTGTATATGCCATAGCCCTGCTGCTAAACCTCAGGGATGTGAAACGCTGTACAAAGGTAAAGATGGATCTGATGCTGATATATGTCAAGCCGGTCATAGCTTCGCTCATAATGGGCGTATGCGCCTTTGCCGCCTACAGGCTTTCATGGGGAATTACCGACAGCAATACATTGTCCACGGCGGCAGGCGTCTTTGCAGGCGTCATCGTATATGCGGTGATGATACTCGTGACCAAGGCCATAACAAAGGAAGAAATATCCAGACTGCCAAAAGGCGGAAAACTGGTTAAGATCCTCGATAAGTTCATAAAATAGGAGAAGAGAATGAAAAAGGAATACATGCATCTGGCAGCGGAAGCAAACGGTCCGGCAGAAGCTTTTGAAAGGCTGAGCCGGATAATAGCTATCCTCAGGAAAGAATGTCCATGGGACAGGAAACAGACCCATGAGAGCCTTAAAAGCTGCCTGATCGAGGAAGCATATGAAGTGATAGAGGCCATAGAAAAGAAAGATCCTCAAAACCTTGAAGAAGAACTGGGAGATGTCCTTCTTCAGGTGGTGTTCCATGCCAACCTTGCAGAAGAGGAAAATCTCTTTGATATGACCTCTGTGATAAACAGAGAATGTGAAAAAATGATACGCCGCCATCCCCATGTTTTTTTAGAAGAAAAGTCAAATAAAGATATAAAATCTATTGACAAAGTACTTGAAAAATGGGAAAATATCAAGGCAGAGGAAAAGGGGACCACTTCTGTCGGCCAGATACTGGCAGATGTCCCGCATGCTCTGCCGGCTTTGACAAGAGCGGCCAAGATCCAGAAAAAAGCGGCTGATGCCGGGTTTGACTGGGACGATGTTTCAGGAGCTATGGACAAGATCAGAGAAGAGACTGCCGAGCTTACTGAAGCAAAGGAACGCCGCGGCGACTTGCCTCATATTACTGAAGAATTGGGAGATCTGTTGTTTTCCGTTGTGAACGCTTCACGGTTCTTGAAAGTGGACCCGGAGGAAGCGCTTCGGATGTCAACAGAAAAATTCATCAGGCGTTTTAATTACATCGAAGAAAAAAGCTTGGCTTGCGGCAGACTTTTGACGGAGATGAGCCTGGATGAGATGGACAAGTTATGGGAAGAGGCAAAGAGCCTGGAAGCCAACCATACAATAAATAATATTTCAGGAGGAAACTTAGATGAATAAGGCTGAACTGGTAGCTGCTGTAGCAGAAAAGACAAACTTCACCAAGAAAGATGCTGAAATGGCCATCAACGCCATGGTAGCCAGCATTGAGGAAGCTCTCGTAAAGGGTGATAAAGTACAACTGATCGGATTTGGTACTTTTGAGACAAGAGAAAGAAAGGCAAGACAGGGAAGAAATCCTAGAAAGCCTGAAGAAGTAATAGAGATCGCTGCTTCTAAAGCTCCTGTATTCAAAGCAGGCAAAGCTTTAAAGGACGCTGTAAACAAATAATACAACGCAGAACCAAGAGCCATAATGAGAATAGATAAGTTTTTAAAGAATTCAAGGCTCATAAAGCGTCGTTCTGTCGCCAAAGACGCCTGCGATCAAGGCCGTGTATTCATAAATGACAGGCCTGCGAAAGCCGGATCAGAGGTGAAAACAGGCGATGTCATAAGAATAGAGTTCGGAAACAGTTCCATTTCCGCTCAGGTTGTGGAGCTGATCGAATCTTCTAAAAAGGAAGACGCGGCAAAAATGTACAAAATAATTTAAAACAGACACCTTTGCCGTACTCTGTATGCGCAGAGGTGTTTTAACTTGTTCCAACAGGTTCTTATTTTTAATAATAATTTGAAGGGAGAAAAAAGATGGACAAGTATCTAGCGATCAGGGAGAAGATCGACGAGGCCATTGAAAAAAATCTTAAGGAGATTGCTGAACTCAGCGATTACATAGCAGATCATCCGGAAGTATCCGGAGAAGAATATGAAACTTCCAAGAAACTGGTTGAAACTCTCAGAGCCAAAGGTTTTGAGACAGAATACCCGTTTGCAGGACTGGAAACTTCATTCAGAGCCATCTACGGCCCTAATGATCACAAATATAAAGTTGCTGTACTGACAGAATATGATGCGCTTCCGGGGATCGGACACGCATGCGGCCACAACCTGAGCGGAGCCATAAGCCTTTTGGCAGGTATCGCTGCTTCCGGCATACAGGATGAACTGGACTGCGATATCCATGTGGTTGGAACTCCTGCCGAAGAGACTGACGGTGCAAAATGCGGCATGTGCAACCAGGGTATATTTAAGAATTATGATATGGCTATCATGGTACATCTTTACGACCAGAACCTGGTTTATTGCAGGCTCAACGGATTATCATGCATCCAGTATGACTTCTACGGCAAAGCTTCCCATGCAGGCGCATCCCCTTGGGAAGGCAGGAATGCCCTTAATGCCGCCATGCTGATGATCCACGGACTTGACTGCATCCGCGGCTGCTGCACACCGGATTCCAGACTCAACTCAATAATCCTCAAAGGAGGATATGCAGCCGGAAGCATTCCTGAAGACGCTAAGGTTGAGACATGGACAAGATCTCCAAATTACGAATATATGCTGAAGCTCAACGAAAGAGCAGAAAACTGTGCCAAGGGAGCTGCGCTCATGGCAGAATGCGAATATGAGAGCAAGTTTGTTGCAGAGATCTACAAGACCATGAGGAGAAACTACACAGGCGAAGCAGCCATAGAAGATGTATTCAATGAACTTGGCCTTGAGATCAACGGAGATCACGAAAAACTTTTCGGTTCTTCAGATATAGGTAATGTAAGCTTTGAATGTCCTGCTTTCCATCCTACTCTTCAGCTTGCCGAAAGAGGAACTGCCATTCATACGAGAGAATTCATGGCCTGCGTAAAAGGAGAAAAAGCTCACAAATGTCTTGCAGACGGAGCTAAGCTCATATCCCATACCATCGCCAAGATCTTCAGCGATGAAGAAAAGATCAAGAAGATGAAAGAAGATTTCGAAGCAAATCAGCAGTAACGATTTAAGCCGATATATTAAGATCAGGAAAGGATACCCTTAATGGGTATTCTTTTTTCTTACGGATACCAATTGTACTTTGTGCTGAGATCCAAAGGAGACCATGAAATGATACGATTTCAGTATAAAAGTGAATACAGAATACATAACGGTAAAATGAAAAACTAACTTCCAGAAGAAAAAGTAAGTTC